>Ga0209550_10002262_pt1 | contig 18504 bp, 18 predicted proteins | sample LauGreSuBDMM15SN_2_FD_187567 | JGI IMG/M metagenome (GOLD analysis project Ga0209550, IMG submission 187567) | Freshwater lake microbial communities from Lake Michigan, USA - Su13.BD.MM15.SN (SPAdes) (version 5) | ecosystem: Environmental > Aquatic > Freshwater > Lake | place: Lake Michigan...
TTGCGGTAGCTGGGGTTGCTGGGCATGCCCGTGGGCAACAGGGCGCGCGAAGCGTTGATGGCCGCTTGCACATCGCGCGCCGCGCCGTTGATGTCGCGGCTCAGGTCAAACTGCAAGGTCACCCAAGTGTTGCCCAGCGAGGAGTACGAGGTCAGCTCGCTCACCCCTGCAATCGTGCCCAGCGCCCGCTCCAAGGGCGTGGCCACGGTGGCGGCCATGGTCTCCGGGCTGGCCCCCGGCAAATTGGCCTGCACAGAAATGGTGGGGAAATCAACCTGGGGCAAGGGCGCCACCGGCAACTGGAAATACGCCAACACGCCGGCCAGGGCCAGGCCCAAGGTCAGCAAGGTGGTGGCCACAGGCCGCGCCACAAAGGGAGCCGAAAAATGGGGGGGGCCATCGGCCCAGGCATCGCGCACGCGTGTCATGACCGCACCCGTTGCAAGCGCCGCGCAAAAAACAAGTAAATCACCGGTGTGGTGTACAGGGTCAACCACTGGCTCAAGATCAGGCCGCCCACCATGGTCACGCCCAGGGGTTGGCGCAACTCGCTGCCCACGCCGCTGCCCAGCATCAAGGGCAAGGCGCTGAGCAAGGCGCACAAGGTGGTCATCAAGATCGGGCGAAAGCGCTGCAAGCAAGCTTGGTGAATGGCCTCGCGCGGGGCCAGCCCTTGTTCACGCTCGGCATCCAAAGCAAAGTCGATCATCATGATGGCGTTTTTCTTGACGATGCCAATCAGCAACACAATGCCAATCACCGCAATCATCCCCAGGTCCATCCCCGCCAACAGCAAGGCCAACAAGGCACCCACGCCGGCCGAGGGCAAGGTGGACAAAATGGTGATGGGGTGGATGTAGCTCTCGTACAAAATGCCCAGCACGATGTACATGGTGACCACGGCGGCCAGGATCAACCACAAGGTATTGACCAGCGAGGCCTGAAACGCCAATGCCGCCCCTTGGAAACGGGTTTCAATGTTCACCGGCATGCCTTGGGCCAACAGTTCCACGCGGGCGGCCTCGATGGCCTGCACCGCTTGCCCCAAGGAAAAACCGGGCGCCGGGTTGAACGACAAGGTGACGGCCGGGTACTGCGCCACATGGGTGATGCTGAGCAAAGCGGGTTTTTCCACCACCTGGGCCAACGACGACAAAGGCACTTGCACGCCTGCGGCGGCAGGGACATACAAGCGCTGCAAAGCCGCTGGACCCAGGCGCTGGGCGCTGGCCACTTCCAACACCACGCGGTACTGGTTGCTTTGGGTGAAGATGGTCGAGATCAAGCGCTGACCAAACGCGTTGTACAAAGCCAAGTCGATGGCCGACACACTCACCCCCAAGCGGGCAGCGGCCTCACGGTCGATCTGCACATAGGCTTGCAAGCCCTGGTCTTGGTAATCGCTGGCCGGGTCGGTCAGCTCGGGCATGGCGCGCATGCGCTCGATCAAACGCTGTGACCACCCGCCCAGGGCCTGCAGGTCTGGCCCGCTGAGCATGAACTGGTATTGGGTGCGCGCCACCCGGTCTTCGATGCTCAAGTCTTGCACCGGTTGCACAAAAATGCGCATGCCACTGACCTGATCACCCAGCCGGGTCAGGCGCTCAACCACCACAGGCAGCGCTGCATCACGTTGGTCTTTGGGCACCAGCTGCAGCGTCATGCGCCCGGTGTTGAGGCTGGTGTTGGTACCGTCCACGCCGATGAACGAGGTCAGGCTGTGCACTGCTGGGTCGCGCAGCAACACCTCGGCCAAGGCTTGCTGGCGCTGCGCCATGGCGTCAAACGATGTCGACTGGGTGGCCTCGGTGATGACTTGCAAACTGCCGGTATCTTGCAAAGGGAAAAAGCCTTTGGGCACCCACAGGTACAAGGCCACGGTGCTGGCCAAGCTCAAAGCAAACAGCGCCCACACACGGCCAGGGTTGTCCAGCACGCGGCCCAAGCTGCGGCCATAGCGCTCAATCCATGCATCGATGCCTCTCCCCAGCGCCAGCGACCAAGCGCTGCTGTTTTGCGCCGATTGCGGGCGCAGCAAACGGGCGCACATCATGGGGGTCAGGGTGAGCGAGACCACGGCAGAAATCAAAATCGACACCGCCAAGGTGATGGCGAACTCGTGGAACAAGCGACCCACCACATCGGCCATGAACAACAGTGGGATGAGCACGGCGATCAATGAAAACGTCAGCGAGATGATGGTGAAACCAATTTGGCGCGAACCACTCAGGGCAGCGGCCAATGCGGCCGCGCGCCAATCGCCCGCCTGCGCCTCGCCGTCTTTGGCGCGTTGCTCCAAGTGGCGGGCAATGTTTTCGATCATCACGATCGCGTCATCCACCACAAAGCCACTGGAAATCGTCAAGGCCATCAAGGTCAGGTTGTTGATCGAAAACCCCGCCAGGTACATCACCCCAAAAGTACCCACCAGCGACAGCGGCACAGCCACACTGGGGATCAAGGTGGCGGCGGCGTTGCGCAAAAACAAAAAAATCACCATCACCACCAAGGCCACGGCCAGCATCAATTCAAACTGCACATCGCGCACCGAGGCGCGAATGGTCACCGTGCGGTCACTCATCACCTGCAAGTCCACCGAATCGGGCAACTCGGCGCGCAAGCGCGGCAACAAGGCCTGGATGCGATCGACGGTTTCAATCACATTGGCACCGGGCTGGCGCCGAATGTGCAAGACCACCGCCGGGGTTTGGTTGGCCCAAGCGGCCAAGCGGCTGTTCTCGGGTGCCTCGATGATGTTGGCCACATCGCGCAAGCGCAAGGGGTTGCCATTGCGGTAGGCCAGCACCAATTGGCCGTACTCCTGGGCCGAGCGGAGTTGGTCATTGGCATCGATGGTCGACGCCCGGTTGGGCCCATCCAAGCTGCCCTTGGCTTGGTTGACGTTGGCTTGGTTGATGGCCAGACGCACGTCTTCGAGAGAAAAACCTGCCGCTGCCAAAGCCACCGGGTTGACCTGCACCCGCACCGAAGGCCGCTGACCGCCGGCAATGCTCACCAAGCCCACGCCCGAGACTTGCGACAAGCGCTGGGCGATGCGGTTTTCCACCATGTCGCTGACTTGGGTGATGGGGCGCGAGGGTGAGCTCAGGGCCAGGCTCAAGATGGGCGCATCGGCCGGGTTGACCTTGCTGTAGAGCGGCGGCATGGGCAAATCGGTGGGCAATAAATTGGCCCCCGCATTGATGGCCGCCTGCACCTGTTGCTCGGCCACATCGAGCGCCAAATCCAGCGAAAAGCGCAAGGTGATGATGGACGCCCCACCGGAGCTGACCGAGCTCATCAAGTCCAGGCCCGGCATTTGGCCAAACTGGCGCTCCAAGGGGGCGGTGATGGCCGAGGTGACCACCTCCGGGCTGGCCCCTGGGTACAGGGTAGAGACTTGGATGGTGGGGTAATCCACCTGCGGCAAGGCGGCGATGGGCAACCACCGGTAGGCCAAAGCGCCAGCGATCAGCATGGCCACCATCAGCAAAGAGGTGGCCACGGGGCGCAAGATGAACAGGCGCGAGAGGTTCACCACGGCCCCCCAGGTGTCGCCGCCACCCACCGCTGGCACAGCGCGGCGCTCATCAGGGCTCCTGGGATTGGCGGCGCTCGCGCATGCGCTGGAAGAAGGCGCGGCGCTCTTCGGGCGACATGTTTTTCACCCGCTCTTGCACCTCGGGGGGCAAGCGGTCCATCCAGGCGGCGCGCCCACCACCCGCACCGGGTGGCCCGCCACCTGGGGCGGGTGGTGCCCCCGCTGCGGGCGCTTCGGCCGCGGCTGCGGGTCGGTTGTTGCCAGGTGCGGGTGCGGGTGCGGTCGAAGGGCCGGGGCCAGTGCTGGGCTTGGTTGGGTCTTTGGCGCCTGGTTCTTTGGCACCTGGAGCGGGGACCGCTCTTGGTGGGGCCGCCTTGACCACCTCCACTTTGCTGCCATCGCGCAAACGGTCGGCGCCATCGGTGACCACTTTGTCGCCCGCATTGATCGGCCCGCGAATGGCTTGCCAGTCGCCGTCTTGGGCGTCGAGCTGCACCACCTTGGTCAGCACCGAGTTGTCGGCTTGAACCACATACACAAAGGTGCCGGCGGCCCCGCGTTGAATGGCCGCGCTGGGCACGGCCAAACTGTCTTTGAGGGTGTCCAATTCCAAGCGGATATTGGCAAATTGGTTGGGAAACAAGCTGCCATTGGCATTGGGGAAGCTGGCTTTCAGGCGCAAGGTGCCAGTGGCCAGGTCGATGGCGTTATCGGTGCTGCTCACCCGACCCTGGGCCAACATCTGTTTGGCCTCGCGGTCCCACACCTGCACCGGCAACACCTGGCCCGAGCGCAGCTTGCGCTGGATGAGTGGGACATGGATTTCAGGCACCGCAAACAACACCGCCATCGGGTCGGTTTGGTTGATGCTGACAATGCCATTGGCGTCGCCCGCGCGCACCAAGCTGCCCAACTCGGTTTGCTTCAGTCCGAGCCGGCCCGAAATGGGGGCCACCACGCGGGTGTGGGTGAGCTGCAATTTGGCCGCATCCAATTGGGCCTGGTCGGACTGCACGGTGCCTTGCAACTGGCGCACCAAGGCCTGTTGCGATTCAACCTGTTGGCGCGCAATCGCGTCTTTTTCCAGCAAGCCTTGGTAACGCTGCAAATCCAGCTGGGCGTTGCGCAGTTGCGCCACATCGCGCGCCAGTTGGCCTTCGGCCTGGGCCAGTTGGGCCTGGGCATTGCGGTCATCGATCTCGGCCAACACATCGCCGGCACGCACCATTTGGCCCTCGGTGAATCGCAAGGCTTTGAGTTCGCCGTCGATCTTGGCGCGCACCACGGCCGTGTTCAATGCCGTCAAGGTGCCAATGGCTTGGATGGTTTGGCGCACGTCCATGCGCTCTACCTCGGCCACGCTCACGGCTTGGTTGCGGCCCCCACCAAAGCGACCGCCCTTGGCACCACCCCCTTTGCCCTCGCCCTTTGTCTCGCCAGCCATGTCGGCGCTCATGGGCCGCCAATAGAAATACCAAGTCCCCGAACCTGCCAAAGCCAGCGCCAGCAATGCAAAGGCCACATAGCGACCGACTTTTCGGGTGCGGCGCTGGTTTGACAAGGGTGACAAGCTCATGGGGGGCTGCAGGGATGGAATGTGGCCGATGTTAACCACTGGTCATGAAAACCATGGCACCAGTTGGCAGACCCCGTGGGGGGTACAGGGAATGGGTCAAAGCAGGCGGGATACCCCGGCCGCCAACAAGCTCAACACCAGCGTGGTGGTGATGGGGAGGTACCAGTCGCGGCCAAAGAAGCGGAACTGAAGGTCCCCTGGCAAGCGACCAAAACCGATTTTTCGCAACCAAGGCATCAGGCCGTTGAACAAAATCAAGGCCAAAAAAATCACCAACAACCAGCGCCACATCAGTGCACCCCCAGGGCATGGGCCAGCTCGCGCCCGGTGGCTGGGCCTGGACCCAGGGAAGGTCCGTTGTGCTCACCTGTTTCAAAGCGCATGGGTGCGGTCTCCGTGCTCAAACCCCATGGGCGTCCAGGCCGGGCCACTGCCCAGCACCAGCACCTTGAACAACTCACCCATTTCATGCTCGTGCACCAAGGTCAGGGCGGTGTGGCGCTGACCAACGGAGAGCCCGTCAAGCAAAGGCAAGATGCCGCAGTTGAGCAAGTAGTTGGCTTGCGAGGTGTAGCCCAGCACCTGTAGGCCCGCATCTTGAGCGGCCAAGGCCAAGCCAGTGAAATTGACATGGGCGGTGATGTCTTTGAGGCCCACATCCGACAGCGGGTCGCTGTCGGCGCGGTGGGCGCGGTGGCACATCACGGTGCCCATGTGGCGCTGGGGATGGTAGTACTCGCTTTCGGGGAAACCGTAGTCCACCAATATCACCACCCCGGGGTGCGGGCTGCGCAACATGCGCTCGGCCAAGCTGTGCACAAAGGCCTCTGCCTGGGGGTGAACTTCGGTGAGGTAGTCGTGTTCACCGTCAATGTCCAACGGTGGCCTCAGCTCGCTGGGCCGGTCTTGCCAAGCCCAAACGCGTTCTGCGCCGGGTGCAGCGGCCACCACGCCGCGCTCATGCCATTGGCCTTGGCTGCGCTGCAGCAGTTGAACCGGCATGGCGTCGATGACCTCATTGCCGACCACCACACCGTCCACCACATCGGGCCACTCACTGAGCCACTGCACTTTGTGGGCATGGGCATGCAGCATGGCTTGTTGGCGCTCGCGCAAAGCGCCCGACAGCTCGATGATGGTGTAGCGCTGCACCGCATCGCCCAGGCCGTCGAGCAGTTGCAGCGCCAAGTCGCCGGAGCCGGCGCCAAACTCCCAGACGGCGTCGCAACCGCTGTGCTCCAAGGCTTGGCGCACCGGTTGGACCAGGGTGCGGCCAAACCAAGGGCCCAAGGTGGGGGCGGTGACAAAGTCGCTGCGCGTTGGATCTGTACCGATGAATCGGTCTTGTCGGCTGTAATAGCCCAGGCCTGGGGCATACAAGGCCAAGGCCATGAAGCGGTCAAAGCCCAACCAGCCGCCGGCACTGGCCATGGCGCGCTCGATCAGGCGCTGCAGCGCCGGTGTGGGTGGCGGAGAAAAAGGCGGTACATTCATGGCCTCTTCATCCTACCTTGTTGCCGCCTTCTGCCAGGGGCAAACGTTTTTTCACATGCACGATTGGGTTTTGGTCACAGGCGCCGCGCACCGGCTGGGTCGTGAAATGGCCTTGGCTTTCGCACGCAGCAGTTGGAGCGTGCTGTGCCATTACCAGCACTCCAAGGCCGCGGCAGAGGAATTGGTGCGTGAATTAACCACTTTGGGCGTGTCCGCAGCGGCCGTGGGCGGCGCACTGGACACCGCCGAAGCGGTGGCCCAGGTGTTTGAACAGGCTCTTGCCCATGCCGGTCCCAGCTTGCGTTGCATTGTCAACAACGCATCTTTGTTCGAGCCCGACAGCGGGCGCGACTTCAGCGACGAGATGGCGCTGCAACAACTGCGGGTGAACCTGCTCGCGCCCATGCACATGGGCCAGCACCTGGCGCGCTTGCACGCCCACAGCCCGGCGGGACACGCCAGCATGGTGCATGTGCTGGACCAAAAGGTGTTCAACCTCAACCCCGACTATTTTTCCTACACCTTGTCCAAGTTGGGCCTGGAGCGTGCGGTCAAATTGCAAGCCCAAAGCCTGGCCCCCCAGCTGCGAGTGAATGCCGTAGCCCCAGGCTTGATGTACCTCAGTGGCCCCCAAACCCAGGCCAACTTCGACATCGCCGCCCAAGCCAATTTGCTGCGCCGCCCCATTGACCCCAAAGATGTGGCCCAAGCGGCGCTGTTTTTGGCCAACACCGCCTCCATCACCGGCACCTGCATCCAAGTCGATAACGGACAACACCTCGTGCCCTTGGCGCGCGATGTGCTGTTTGTGGTCGATGAGTTGCTCCAAACCAAACCATGACACCCTTTTTGCTGCAACACCACCGGCGCTTGTTTTTGCGCGGCCTGCAAGTGCAAGCGCGCATCGGCATTCATGACTTTGAGCAACTCGCGCCACAGCGCTTACTCATTGATGTGGATCTGTATGTTTCCCTGACAGACACCCAAGCGGTCAACGACCAATTGGATGAAGTGGTGGACTACGACTTTGTGCGCCAAGTGGTGCACCAGCGCGTGGCCCAGGGCCACATTGGTTTGCAAGAGACCTTGTGCGATGACATCATGGCGGCCTTGTTGGCCCACCCCGGGGTCCTGGCGGCCCAGGTGTCCACCCGCAAGCCCGATGTTTACCCCGACTGCGAGGCCGTGGGGGTGGAAATTTTCCGCGCCAAGCCCGGCGTGTTGTGAGGCACTGACATGGCCAGCAAAGGCACCCAAACCCTGAGCCTGACCGGGCTGCGCTTTGACGCCAACTTGGGGATATTGCCGCAAGAGCAGCACGCGCCCCAACCCATTCAGGTCGACGCCGAACTCAACCTGGGCTCACAACCACTGATGCCGCGCGACGACGACATCACCCATGTGCTGGACTACCGCAAGGTGCGCAGCATCATCATCGCCGAGTGCACGGCCGAGCATGTGAATTTGCTCGAGAGCTTGATTGGCAAGCTGGCGTCGCGCCTGATGGGCTTGCCCGGCGTTTTGGGGGTGCGGGTCAAGATCGCCAAACTGGCGATCTTTGACGACTGTGAGGTCGCCATCCACATGGAAACCGGGCAGTGGTGAAACGCTGAGCCAGGCCAGCACCCGCTGACCTGCGCGAGCCGCACAGCACATTGGCCCTGCCCATGCGCCTCTAGATTTTCAAGCGCTTCTGAACGGCATCACACCCAGGCTTGGATCACGTAGTCGTAGGCGCCTTGGGCGTTGGCCATGTCCACCCGCTGCAGCTTGATCTTCCAGTCGCTGCCCACGCGCACCAAGCTGTGGCGGTAACTGCCGGCAAAGTGGCGCACGTTGTCGCGGCGCAACTCCAGCATGTGAAAGCGTGAATAAACTTCCAGCGCGTCTTTTTCCACATGCTCAATCATCACATTGCCCACGAGGTGGTTGGTCGACCAATTGGCCGCTTGCGACCAGGCATTGGGGTGTTGCAAGCGACCCATGCGCACCTCCATGAGCAGCGGGTCCTCGGCAAAGATCGATGCTTGGCTGGCCCAGTCGGTTTGATCGGGGTTGGACGGCATCCAATACACCCCGTCATCGCTGAACAAGGCGATCCAATCGGCCCAGCACTTGGCGTCGAGCATGGCGGCTTGGCGAAACAACAAGGTTTGCACTTGGTGCATCAGCGCGGGATCGATGGCGGCTGCGGTTTGCGGCACATAGCCTTGGGCGGGCACGCGGGCGCGGCCCATGTGGTCGGGGGCGATCGATTCGGCTCCCGTCATGGAGTGCACCGCCTCGATGATGACGCCGCTGCCCAGGGCTTGCTGGGTGGTGATATTGGTTTGGCTCATGTGGTGTGCTCCCTCAAGCGACGCTGACCGCGGGTTGGACCGCGGGACGGATATAAGCCTGCCAGGCTTTGAACTGGTTGCGCATCACAACCTCAGAGGTGCCGTTGTTGGAGTAGGACACGCCGTTGGTCTCGGTGTCCCCGCCCATGTTGCGGTGAAAACTGACCCATTCGCCGCCCTTGGACTGCAAGCCCCATTGGCCACGGGTCCAGTTCTCCAAGTCATCGGCATTGATCATGGTGGCCGGTGAGTTGACCAAATTGAAGTACCACAGCGCGCGGCGGTAAATCGCCTCGGGCGCACCCTTGAGCCTGAAGTGCCAAATCTCCGACAAGGTTTTGTCCGGCGCGATGGGTCGCAAACAACGCAACTGCTGCAAGGGCGACTGCACCGACAAGTACGGGTAAATGAGCACGTGGTGGATGCTGCGCGAGAGGTATTCCTCGGCCTTTTCTTCACCATAGGCTTTTTTCAGCAAGCCCTCGTATTCCACGGTGTCGGGGTCGGTGGGGCGCAGGCCCATGTAGGCTTTCAAAATGCCATGGCCGTAGGGGAAGTTGACAGTTTGCACCGAGTCCCATTGGTCAAAGCTCGAAGCAAAGGTCGACAGGTAATGGAAATACAACGGGGCCGAGCCTTGGTTCTTTTTCACGCGCTCTTCGATGCGCCGCGCCGACACCCCCGTGGACTGGTGGGTGACCGACGGGTGCAAAGCGTCCAACTGGTTCTCCATGAAGAACTTCCAGTTCGAGTGCTGCACCACCCGGTGGCACACCGGCACCACCTCGACTTCGCCCACGGGTGAGCGGTCGCACATGTCGTCAAAGGCCACCTTGGCCTCGCCCAAAAATTCCAGCAACGATGGGCCCTCTGCGCTCAAGCTGGCAAACACAAAACCGCGGTAAATGTCGACCCGAGCGGCCGGCACCATGCTGGCTTGTGGGTCGTCAAGTTTCATGCGCGTGCCGTCATAGCCCTTGGCCAAGGGGATCGCCCGCACCTGCCCGTTCAGATGAAAACTCCACGCGTGGTAGGGGCACACAAAGCCCGAACCCGTGTTGCCGCTGTGCGTGCCGCACAACTGCACACCGCGGTGCGGGCAGCGGTTGTAAAGCACCCGGATCGATTGATCGCGGTCGCGCACCATCACCATGGGTTGGCGGCCAATGTGCAGCGTGTGGTAGTCGCCCACCGCTTTGACCTGGGACTCGTGGCCACAGTAGACCCAGGTTTTTTCAAACATGTTTTCCATTTCCAGGTCAAACAAGGCCTGGTCGGTGTACACGCTGCGGTGCACGCGGTCGGGTTGAACCAAATGGTCCAGGTCTAAAGCGGTCATGGCATCTCCGAAAAGAACGCAAGGTTGAAAAGCAGATGTGAAGGTAGCAAACCCAGGGCGTGGCACCTACAACTTTCCATGCTTTTTACATTACCATTGGTTATGGATTACCGAAAAGTGCAGTTTTTCCTCACCGCCGTGCGCTGCGGCAGCCTGACCGAGGCAGCGGCAGAGTTGGAGGTGTCGCAACCCGCCCTGTCCAAAAGCATCAAGGCTTTGGAGAAATCACTGGGTGTGCCATTGCTGGAACGCGGCCGCTTTGGAGTCAGCCCCACCGCTTACGGACAAGCTTTGATGCAACACGGCCAGGTGGTCGAGGCCGAGTTGCGCCACGCCCTGGGGGAGATCGCGGCCCTCAAAGGCTCGCAGCGCGGCCATGTCATCGTCGGCTGCGGCCCCACCGAGGCCAACCGCTTATTGCCCCAGGCCTTGATGGCTTGGCAACAAAGCCACCCCGAACTCAAAGTGACGGTTTTGTATGGCCTCAACGAATCGCTCATGCCATGGGTCAAACAAGGCGAGGTCGATTTCGCCCTGTCTTCGGTACCGGCACGCGCCAGCGATGCCGACTTGGTGCACGAAACCTTGTTCACCGAAACCGCTGTGGTGGTGGCCCGGGCCGACCACCCACTGGGTCAGCGGCGCCAAGTGGCGGCCAGCGAACTGTTAAACCAAACCTGGATATTGCCGCGCCAGCGCGAACTCGAGCGCTTGGCGTTTGACGATTTTTTTCTGGCCCACCAACTCACACCGCCCCGCGCGCAAATTGAAACCACTTCCACTGCCTTGATGAAAGCCCTGGTGATGCAAAGCGATGCCTTGACCTTCATTCCCCAAGAGCTGATCCATTGGGAGGCGCAGGCCGGCCAGCTCATGGCCTTGCCCGTGGTCGGTACCGATTGGGCACGTCGGGTGGGCATCACCCGCCGGCGCAGTGGTTCGCGCAGTGCGGCTTGCCTGAGCTTGCAAGCGAGTTTGAAATGGGTGGCACAACGCCACTTTGCTTGAGGCGCAGCCCGCGCCGATGTTCGTGCCACCAGCTTGCCCGTGGGCACGTCAGCACCGCATCACACACCCAGGTAACGGTGCCACAGGTTGCGGTCTTGATCGAGTTCGGCAGAGCTGCCGTGCCAAGCCACGCTGCCGCGCTCCAGGATCAAATGCCGGTCGGCAATTTGCACCAAGCGGTTGACGTATTTGTCCACCACGACCAAGGTTTGGCCCGCTTGGCGCAAACGGGTCAGGCATTGCCAAATTTCCTCTCGGATCAAGGGGGCCAAACCTTCGGTGGCCTCGTCCAAGATCAGCAACTTGGGGTTGGTGACCAGCGCGCGGCCAATGGCCAGCATTTGCTGCTCACCGCCCGACAGTTGGTTGCCCATGTTCTTTTTGCGCTCGGCCAAGCGGGGAAACAAGGCGTACACCGACTCGGGCGTCCACGGCTGCGCGGCCCCATTGCGCCGTGCGGCAAAAGCGGTCAGGTGCTCGTCCACGCTCAAATTGGGAAACACCTGCCGGCCTTCGGGCACCACGGCCAGCCCCATGCGGGCAATCTTGTCGCTGCTGTGTCCGGTGATCTCTGTGCCTTCAAAACGAACGCTGCCAGCTTGGGGGCTTTTGATGCCCAGCAAGCTGCGGATCAAGGTGGTTTTGCCCATCCCGTTGCGCCCAAGCAAGCCCATGACCTCACCAGCACGGATTTCAAAATCAATGCCAAACAACACCTGGCTGGCACCATAGGCGGCGCGCAAACCTTGGGCCTGCAATAAAACGGCACTCATGCGCTGTGCTCCTCGCCCAAATAAGCGGCGATCACCATCGGGTCGCTGCGAATCGCCTGGGGCTCGCCACAAGCGATCACCGCACCATTGACCATCACGGAAATGCGATCGGCCAGGCGAAACACCGCATCCATGTCGTGCTCGACCAACAAAATGGCCACGCGGTTCTTGAGGCCAGCGATCAAATCGACAATGCGCTGGGATTCTTCGGGCCCCGTGCCTGCCATGGGCTCGTCGAGCAGCAGCAGCTTGGGGGCCGTGGCCATGGCCAATCCCACCTCCAGCACACGCTGCTCACCGTGCGACAAATTTTGGGCCAGTTCGTCGGCGCGCTCGGCCAAACCAATGTCTTGCAAGATCGATTCGGCCTCATCATGCAGCGCACGCTCAGCCGCTACCGGGCGCCAAAACGAATAAGGGTTGCCGGTGCGCGCTTGCACCGCCAAGGCCACGTTGTCGCGCACGGTGAACGACTTGAACAAGCGGGTGATTTGAAAGGAACGCACCAAGCCCAAGCGCACCCGCTGGTGGGCGCTCAAAGCACCGATGTCTTGGCCCTGAAACACCACTTGGCCCGAATCGCTGTTGAGCAAGCCCGAGAGTTGTGCCACCAAACTGGTTTTGCCCGCCCCATTGGGGCCAATCAGGGCGTGGATTTCGCCCGCCCGCACATCCAAGCTGACTTGGTCGGTGGCACACAAAGCACCAAAATACTTGACCAAGGATTTGACCTGCAACACCGGCTCAGCCATGCTGCACCCCCTTGGCACGGCGTTGGAACAAACCCGCCAAGCCTTTGGGCGCCATCAGCACCACGGCCAGCAAAATCCAACCCACATAAAACTGCCAGTGAACGGTGTATTCGGCAAACACATCCTCCAGCGTCAACAGCAACAAAGCGCCCCACAGGCCACCGGCCAAGGTGCCCACGCCACCCAAAATCACCATGACCATGAGCACACCCGATTGCGTCCAGTGCATCAAATTGGGGTTGACGTAATTTTGTTGGTTGACCATCAATGCACCTGACAAGCCACCAATGGCCCCAGCCAGCACAAACAACACCAATTGATAGCGGTACACCGCAAAGCCGAGCGCCTCGGTGCGCACATCGTCATCGCGCTGGGCCAACACCACGCGGCCAAAGCGCGAATGCATCAAGCGGTGCATGAACCACAAGCTGAGCACCAAGCACAACAGCACCAGGTAATAAAAAGCCAAGTCATTTTTCAGGTTGATGCCAAAGCCAAAATCGGAGCGCATGCGGATGTTCAGGCCCTCGTCGCCGCCATAGGCTTTGACCGAATTGACCAAGTAATACACCATTTGCGCAAAAGCCAGGGTGATCATGATGAAGTACACGCCCCGGGTGCGCAGCGAAATGGCCCCGATCAAGGCGGCAAACAGCGCCGACACCAACATGGCCAGCGGGAAACCAATCCAACCGCTGGGCACGCCCTCGGTGATCAAGATACCCACGGTGTAGGCGCCGATGCCGACAAATGCCGCATGGCCAAACGACACCAAGCCGCCGTAGCCCAAAATCAAGTTGAGGCTACAGGCGGCCAGGCCGTAAATCATCATGCGGCTGAGCATGGACAAATAAAAATTTTGACCTTGCGCTTGCATCAGCCAACCCAAACCCACCGCCAATGCAATGAGCACATACCAAGCCCAGGCGGGGGTAGAGCGATTCGACGACATGGTGTTGGCGCTCATGCTTTGCGCGAAAACAAGCCCTGCGGGCGGATGAACAAGACCACGGCCATCAGCAGGTACACCATGATGGAGGCCGCAGCTGGGCCGGCGGTAGCCGCCACCTGCGGCGGGAAGATTTCGCGAAACAGGTGCGGCAGCAAGGTGCGGCCAAAGGTATCGACAAAGCCCACCAACAAGGAGCCGACAAACGCGCCCCAAATGGACCCAATGCCGCCAATCACAATGACCACAAAGGCCAAGATCAAAATGCTCTCGCCCATGCCGACCTGGACCGCCAACAAGGGCCCGAGCATGGCGCCCGCGACGGCACACATGGCCGCGCCCAAACCAAACACCAGGGTGAACAAGCGCTGGATGTTGATGCCCATGGCCATGGCCATGTCACGGTTGGACGCGCCAGCCCGCACCCAAGCGCCCATGCGGGTTTGGGTCACCACCAGGTACAAAAACAGGGCCAGCGCCAAACCTACCCCAATGATGACGAGCCGGTAACTGGGGTACTTCAAGCCGGGCAACAATTCCACCGGTCCCGACAAAGCGGCCGGTGCCGAGAGGGCCAAATCGGTGCCCCAAATCATGCGCACCGCCTCGTTGATGATCAAGATCAAGGCAAAGGTGGCCAACACCTGCGACATGTGGTCGCGTCGGTACAGGGTGCGCAACAGCGTCGACTCCAGCACCATGCCAAACACGGCCGTCAAAGGCACGGCCAGCAGCACGCCCCATAAAAAGGATTGGGTGAGGTTCACCAACCAAGCGGCCAAAAATGCGCCCACCATGTACAACGCACCGTGGGCCAGATTGATCATGTCCATGATGCCAAACACCAGGGTCAAGCCCGAGGCCAGCAAAAACAACATCAAACCAAATTGCAGCCCGTTGAGGCTTTGCTCAAGAAACAGTATCCAGGTCATGCACGCGCTTATCGGTCAAAAACTAAAAATGCCCCACCACAACGTGGCGGGGCCTTAAGGTGTGTGCGCCAAAGCGCTTATTTCATGGGGCAATCTTGCACATACGCGTCGCCATGGCTGGCCAACACCGGGGTTTGCGACACAATTTTGTTGACCAAGCGACCCTGAGCGTCTTTTTGCACTTCGCGCAGGTAGTAGTTTTGGATCGGGTACTGGTTGGTGTTGAATTTAAACGCACCGCGCACCGACTCAAACTTGGCCTCTTTGATGTGGCGGCGCAGGGCTTCTTTGTCTTCCAAATTGCCTTTGGCACCGCGCACCGCTGCGTCAATCAACAACGCTGTGTCATAGCCTTGGGCGGCGTAGACGGTGGGCAAGCGCTTGTACTCTTTCTCAAACTCGGCAACAAACTTTTTGTTGGCCGCGTTGTTCAAGTCCAAGCCCCAATGGGCGGTGTCGGTGATGCCCAGCATCTCGTCGCCCACGCTGCGGATGATGTCTTGGTCAGCGCCAAAACCGGGCAACACCATCTTGGTGTCTTTGTTCAGGCCAGCGGCCACAAACTGCTTGATGAAGTTGATGCCCATGCCTCCGGGCAAAAAGAAGTACAGCACATCGGGCTTGGCTGCGCGGATTTCAGCCAATTCGGCCGAGTAATCCAACTGGCCCAGCTTGGTATAGACCTCGGCCGCCACCTTGCCTTTGTAGAAACGCTTGAAGCCCGCCAAAGAGTCTTTGCCCGCTTGGTAGTTGGGGGCCACCAAATACGCCGACTTGAAACCCCGGTTGGTGGCATGCTGGCCTGCGGCCTCGTGGTAGGCGTCATTGGGCCACGACACAGCAAAGAAATAAGGGCTGCAATCTTTACCAGCGATGGGCGAAGGCGCGGCATTGGGGCTCAGGTAAAAGGTTTTCTCACCCACGGCTTCGGGCAAGCCCGCCAACATGATGTTGGAGAACACCACGCCGGTCATGAAGTCCACTTTGTCGCGCTTGACATAGCGCTCAAACAACTGCTTGCCCACATCGGGCTTGAACTGGTCGTCGCCAATCAACACCTCAGCGGGCAAACCACCAAGCCTGCCGCCATTGAGCTTGACCGCCAGGTTGAAGGCGTCGCGGATCTCTGCGCCCAATGCGCCGTTGGGGCCAGACAAGGTGCTGACGAACCCAATCTTGACCTTGTCAGCGGCCTGAACCATGGAAGCAGCCAACAAGCTGGCCAAAGACAAGGCCAGCAAACGGCCCGATTTCGTTGTGCGCATGATCACTCCTTTAAAACGACTTGAACGACCCTGCTGGGCCAAACTGAACCAAGCACATATTGTCGCTTGTGCGACGAGGCAATCCCTCAGGGATTCCCCCTGCTGCGTTTGGCTGCCCGGATGACTGAAAAAGCATCACAGGTTCAAACTCCCCACGCTGGCGCCGCCACAGACATACAACACCTGGCCAGTGATGAACCCACTGCCGAGCTGGACAAAAAAACCGGCCGCATGGGCCACGTCAGCGGGCTCGCCCAGTCGGCGCACCGGCAGGGACGCTGCCAATTGACGCTCTTTGTCGCTGCCCGCAGGCACCACGTCGTGGAACATGGCCGTGCTGCGGATCGGGCCAGGGGCAATCACGTTGACCGTCACCCCTTGGGGGCCCAGCTCCAACGCCCAGGTGCGGGCCAAGCCCATCAAACCCGCCTTGGTGGCCGAATACACGCTGCGGGTGGCCAAACCCACCGCCGCGCGCGAGGACAGCAACACCACGCGGCCGAATTGTTGGGCCTGCATGGTGGGCAAGGCAGCTTGCACCATTTGAATGGCGCAGGCCAGATGCAGCTGGGTCAGATCGTCCAAGTCGCTCAAGCGCACATCGGGCAACAAAGCCGCGCGGATCAATCCCGCGTTGTGCACCACGGTGTTGATGGGCCAGTCGCGCACCACTTGTTGCAACACCTGGGCGGTGGCCTGGCGGTCGAGCAAGTCCACCTGCACGGCATGCAATTTCGGGTGGTGCCAGGTTGGGGCTTGGATGTCCAAGGACACCACCTCGCAGCCTTGCGCCAAGAGTTGTTCGCACACAGCGCGGCCAATGCCAGCGCTGCCACCACTGACCAAGGCCACTTGGCGCAAGCCCGGTGCGGGAGCCATGCTCAAGCGGCGTGCTCCACCAAGGCCAAGACGCGCAAGGGGCTGCCACTGCCTTTTTGGATTTTCAAAGGCGGGCTCAAAATCAGGGCGCCCGTGGGCGGCAATTGGTCCAAATTGGCCAAGCATTGCAAACCATAGCGGCCCGCACCATGCATGTAGTAGTGGCACGGGTAAGGAGGGCGCAGGTGATAGCCCTGGCCGGCATCGGTGCCAATCGCCTCGGACCCAAAACCCAAGACATCGCGCTGATCAACCAAGAACCGCACCGCCTCGGTGCTGGGGCCGGGGGTGTGCTGGCCGGTTTCGTCAAAGTTTTGATAAGCCTCAGGGTCGCTGCGCTGCGACCAGTCGGTGCGCATCAGCAACCAAGCGCCGGCGGGGATGCGGCCATGCTGGGCCTCAAATGCCAGCAAATCGTCCACCGTCAACAGGTAGTCGGGGTTTTGCGCCACTTGGGCCGAACAGTCGACCACGCATGCTGGGGCCACGAAATGCTGCACCGGAATGGTGTCGACCGCGTTGTTGGGCAGATCGCGCCCAGATATCCAATGGATGGGCGCATCAAAGTGGGTGCCGGTGTGCTCGCCACAGGAGAAGTTATTCCAATACCAACCGGGGCCGCGCGCATCGTAGTTCGACGCCTCTTCGATGCGAAACGGCCAGCACTGGCCCATCTCGGGCGGCAGCGCAATTTGCGGGAAATCGGGGGTGAGGGTTTGGGTCAAATCGATGACCTCGATGCGCCGCGTGCGCATGGCCTCGACCAGGGCGCTCAGCAAAGGGGCAGTGGTGGCCATGCTCATGTGCCCCCCGCTGCGATCTCGCGCTCCAACACCTTGGGGTTCTCGCGCCAGCGCTGCAACCACTCTTGGGCCACGTCACCGGGGTAGACGTCTTCCGTGCCATCGCGCAGGGCTTTGATCACGGCACTGGCCAAACCATCTGGGGCGATTTTGGGGGGCGGCATGTTTTGGTTCCATTCATCGTCAATGGGGCCAGGAAATACGTTGATGACACGAATGCCGGCGGGTCGCATCTCGGCGCGCAAGCATTGCGACAAGGAATACGCCGCGGCTTTGGAGGCGGAATAGGTGCCGTGTGAAGGAAAGTTGGACAAAGCATAGATCGACAACAAGTTCACCCAGGCGCAGGCGTGGGTCACGCCATCGGCAGCGCGCCCTTGCAAAGCCGGCCCCAAGGCCTGGGACAAGCGCAACAAGCCCAGGTAATTGATCTCCATTTCCATGCGCGCCACATCGGTACCGGTGCGGTTGCCAATGCCGTGGCTGCGGTGCACCTCGGCATTGTTGATCACGATGTCGACCTTGCCACCGATCTCACCGGCCAAGGTGATAACAGAACGCTCGTTGCTCAGGTCCAGCGGCAGCATGGTGACTTGTGGGATCGCGGCAAGTTCTGCCAAGCCAGGCAACTTTTTCCAGGGCTCGGCATGGCCCACCCAAACGATGTCAGCCCCCGCCTTGACCAAGGCGCGCACCAAAGCTTGGCCCACCGGGGTTTTCCCGTCGGTGACCAGGGCCTTGCGGAACTTGGGGTCGCTGCCCATTTCGCGCAGCATTTTGTCGTCGGCCATGTGTTCGCTCTCTTTCTCAGGGAAACCTATCAACACCGCTTGCCCCGCCCGGTCCAAGCGTGC
>Ga0209550_10002263_pt1 | contig 18501 bp, 15 predicted proteins | sample LauGreSuBDMM15SN_2_FD_187567 | JGI IMG/M metagenome (GOLD analysis project Ga0209550, IMG submission 187567) | Freshwater lake microbial communities from Lake Michigan, USA - Su13.BD.MM15.SN (SPAdes) (version 5) | ecosystem: Environmental > Aquatic > Freshwater > Lake | place: Lake Michigan...
GACCTATTGCGGTCTGTCCGGTTTTATATACTTCTGCGCTAACTTTTTCCCCACAATCACAGTTGCCTGATGGTGATTCAGGGTGCCCTGACCCATACGCTCAAGCATTGCCAACATTGTCTGTAGAGTTCCCTGATCGAAGTCAGGTGTTATTGCGGAATCAAACAGATGAGGATAGTCTCGAGCAAACTCGGGTAGTTTCTCTTTGATTTCATCGGAGGCAAAACCTTGCTCCCGGAGTTCCTGGGCACGGCACACCATGGCCCGCACATAAGTAGCACGTTCAGTGGCAGGAAAGTCAAGAGAACGTGCTTGTGCATCACGGATGGAATCTTCAATGGATGGTCCGGTATCAGGAGGGCCAGGGCGGTTGCCGGATGCGGGCATTTATAGAGTCGCCGTATTTTATCCTATGCTTTTTACGTGTGTCGTCGTTAGAATGAGTACGATTGATGATATGCGTAAGCTGTTCAATGAATTCAAGCTGCCTTATTTGATGGAACATGACCCAGTGAATGATAATACCAATGATAATATTCAAAATGTGGGGGAAGGTGTTAAGGATGCCCGAGATCAGATTAACGAGTTGTATTTGATCGTAAAAGAACTTATTGAATCAAATGGTGCAGTGCCTGAAGATCCCAAGAAGAGGGCCGTGTATCGCGTGTTTCAAGAGATCCTTTCGCAGTTGAAGGCGAATCCTGCGCTGAAAAAAGAGATGCTCTATTTCGCGAAACTTGATTTATATACTTACCCTTTTACGATAAATCCTAATCATATTAATACTCTTGTTAAAAATAACATAGAGCCTTCTATGAAGATAATAGGCAATAGGGCTAACAATAACACCAAGAATAACACCAACAATAACACGAACAATAAAACGAACAATAACACCAACAATAACACCAACAATAATAACAAGCCTACCAATAATAACACGAACAATAACACAAATAATAACACAAATAATAACAAGCCTACCAACAATAACAATCCTTAATCACGGGGGTCTTATAGGCCATATTAACTACTTTCCAAAGGGAGACTAGTTAATATGGCATAATACTATAGTATGGCTTCTGCGTCAACCCGTAGAAAGACTCGGAATCTATTGAGTAAAATACCAGGGTTCAGGTCAATATCGCGTAAGATTTGTCCTCCCGGTCAAGTTCTCCGCAAATCCTATACGCGCCATTATACTAGCGCTGTACGTCGCAAGGGATTCACTGTAAAGAGGGACTCTGGGAAGACATATCGCGTGTACCCCAAGGACAAAAATATGCATGTAGAATCCCGATGTGTAAAGGATACGGCTCCTAAGAAGAGTTCCAAGGCGGGTCTCTTCGGCCCTCTCCGAAAGGGCGAGCTGGCAATGTATGGATATTCCTTTCGTGCCCCCGAATCCCAGCGCCATGCAGCCCTCAGGAAGGCAGTCGATCACTATTCCCCTCTAGGCGTCTATAGGAAGTTGGACGCTGTTGCGAAACTTACAGTGCGTACGGCCCCGAGTGCCGCCAAGACTTTCGCAAGGGATAGGGAATGGGTTCGGGCGACATTTGGACCTCTCAAAGCCCAGTAGAAAAAATCACTCCTGAGAAGAATCGAATAATGAAGACATCTGTGATAATCGCTGGACTGCTTCTTGTTTTGGTCGCAAATATCTTGGTCGTGTATTACACACCCTACGGGTTTTATGGGACTTCTGGATTCTCTGTGCATGAGGGATTTAGACCTAAGAGGCAAAGCGGGAGCGGGCAAAGGGATAGTTTTCAGAATGTGTCTCAGTCCCAGAACATGACTAACAAGCTAACAGTGGATACAGTTTCTGGTGCACCAAATACAATGGCGACTGGTGCACCGACGAACGTGGCGACTGGTGCACCAATGAACCAGGTTGAGGGATTTGAGTCCTATTATCTGGAGAATGCTGGAGGTGCAAAGGAGGTCTATAGCCCTATTGGCGCCTTCGACGGTGTGAAACTCTCTACCGGCAACAATGTATCCGACTGGCGCTACACGGCCCCTAACGAGAAGTTGATGGGTCCCGAGTTTTCTCCCGACTCGGAGAACCTCTTCATGTTCAAGAATAACCAGTGCAAGCCCGAGTGCTGTGGGGCCAGCTTCAGCTGTGGAGGTGGATGCGTCTGCACCACTCCCCAGCAGCGCCAGTACATTGCTGGGCGTGGGGGTAACCGCACGGAGCCTGAGGATTCAGCATAACCTGCGATAGCAGGTTATGGCTTTATCCATAGGATCTTCGATCCTGAGGATTCAGCGTAATCCATAGGATCTTCGATCCTGAGGATTCCGCATAAATAAGTAGTATGACATCAATATGTATTGTAGGCGCAGGTGTAACAGGTCTTAGCATGTTACTTCTACTCCATGAAGCTGGATACGACTTATCAACGGTCTCCATTATTGATCCGCATTTCGATGGCGGCGATCTCGCCAGACGTTGGACAGCAGTACAATCGAATACGCCATGGTCGAAAACACTGAATGCCCTACGGAGCACGTGTCCCAGTCTCCAGCTACCATCCCTCAATGGTACAAGCAAGCTTGTCGACATAGCCCATCTCATTCGCGAACTCGCCACCCCAGCCCTGAAACAGGTCGCACAGATCCAGGGCATCGTGACACAAGTCAACTACATCTCCGACCAACAGATCTGGAACGTCCAATACGATACGCAAACCCTCTCGGTCAAGAAACTCATTCTTGCCCCAGGCGGAGAACCGAAAGCTTTCGATCTCCCGATGTCATCTATCCCTCTTGAGATTGCGATCGACAAGGCCCGCCTACAACACTATGTGAAACCTGGTGACAAGGCAGTCGTCTTTGGAACGCTTCACAGTGGTACGCTCGTCATTCGTAATCTCGCGGATGCAGGGGCCGATGTTACGGCATTCTACAAAAGCGCCAAACCCTTCTATTGGGATCGCGACGGGGCCTACGACGGTATTAAAGAGGAGGCCGCCCAGATTGCCGACGACATTGTTGCAGGAAGAATCCCCGTGAAACTCGTATCATACACTGACACTCCCGCCGTGATTCGGGCATCCTGTGGAGCAAAATGGGTGACGTATGCGATGGGTTTCCAGCCGCGCCTAGTCGATATACGTATAGACGGGACACCGCGCTCACCTACCGAGTATAATGGGACCACGGGGAAACTATATTATGGCGCATGGGGGTTTGGTATTGCATACCCTAATCTCGCCCCGGATGGTATTCACAGGGATGTGAGTGTTGCAGCATTCTTGGAACATATGAAGCGGCAGATACCCGAAATAGCTCAGACGTAATTTTCATACATGACTTTAGAGATGAACGCATCAACACCCCCCGCTCAAAATCTAGTTACTGGAGCGGTGAATGCAGTGACTACTGCCGCAACAAATGCAGTGAATAGTTTGCTACCCTTTAGAAACGCATCTCCGAACAAGGGATCACAGCCTCCTAATCCAGCCGAGAATGCTCCATTGAACAATATCTTTTCTACCCGTTCCGCAAATATTCCTGCAAACAACTCTGTCGTAGGTGTCGAGGCGGCTCCTTCAACATTTTCCATGCCGTCCTTTTCATCAGCCTGGTTGATCCCGCTTGGTGTCTTTATCGTCTTCCTCGTCGGATTCATCCTAATCTTATACTATTTTGGAGACAAGGTCAAGAGGGGGTATGAATATTTTATCCAGTCTGTGCGTGGGAGTTTGGGAATGAAGACTCAGCCAGCGGTTGTCGCCCCTATCATTCCTATCCAAGGGACGATTCATACGGATGTAACAGTACCTCCCGTTGCGCCCCAGATAGTAACACCCACAATGGATGCCGCCGCACACCCAATCGTGAATAAGATCCTTCCAAGCGGTTCTAACGAGGTCTTCAACGTTTCTCAGAATACATTCGAATACTATGATGCGGAACCTCTCTGTAAGGCGTTGGGGGCAGAGCTGGCGACCTATGAGCAGGTGAAGGATGCCTGGGCCAAGGGTGCCGACTGGTGTAACTATGGCTGGGTGAAGGGTCAGATGGCCGTGTATCCTACCCAGGAAGATACATACAAGAAGCTTCAGGCTGGTACTCTCGATCAACGGAACGCCTGTGGGACGACTGGCCTCAATGGTGGATACTTTGATAACCCAGAAATGAAATATGGAGTAAACTGTTATGGCAAAAAGCCACCTCAGTCCGCCCATGATGAGATGAAACTAATGGATGAGGGCAAGACACCTTCCTCTCCTGGCGAAATCATTGTTGACGCAAAGATCCGCGAATACAGAGACGATGCGGATTCTCTCTTTGTGAAGCCCTTTAATGATTCCAAGTGGTCTTATGCATAGGAGTGATTTAGGCCTAAATCACTCCCTACTTTCTATATCCACCCCACTCATTTGAATCAGCAGCATCTTTTAAGTATATATCTTTACCGTTATGTTCAGATATATTCTCATCTTCTTCGTCGAGCCCCAGAAGTTCATTTACCGTCCTTGTATGGACAGAATACTCGATTGAAATCTGAGTCCAGACATATGATTCGATTTCATGCTGCCGGTCAACGTCCTCGACATCGCACCACGCCGCCCATTTGTCCCAGAAGTGTTCCCATTTCACGAGATAGTTATAGTAGTTTCGGTATTCGTGTTCATATTCAAACTCGTCACGTACCCCGAATCGCCATTCGTCGAAGCGCTTACCGGCGTTTGTATAAAGTCCGGTGGCGATTCGTGATCCTAGAAGTTTCGGTGCACTCAGGATATAGTTGTGTTTTTCTATGAAGGGTATCAACCCCTCTTCGACGAATCGCGTCAGCGCTACGCGTCGAGGAACGAGCTCGTTATATTTCCAAACCACCTTTTCATCGATCCATTTTTTCCAGGCGATATCTGCCATGTAGCCGTTTACGTCTCAGTTATATAGATATGTGGGAGAGGCTTTAGACTTATTCTTTTGATCTCGATCTCACTCTCGATCCCTGCCGCTTTAAACAGGGGGTCACCGTCGTTTCACGATTCTCTTTAATGAATTTGAGAATATCGGCAGTTTCATCTTTGCTACCCGGCTTTTTACCGTAATATTGATGAAGGAGTGAATCCAGGCTCGTAAAGGTGAGCGGGGCAGTGTATTTGTCTGCAGATACGATGAGGCGCCCGTCGCCGATCTGTATTACTGGATCCACTATATTGCTCGTCTTCAATGAATCTAGGATCTTAGTTTCATATTCTGTTCGCATGTCACGCGCCGCCTTGGTCTGCTTGTTCAGCGTAGTGATGGTGTTGTCATAATGAACCCAGTATCGGACCAGATTTCCAATCTGCTGTACGGGGGACTGCTCACTCATTCTACTCCGGGTACAATACTATGTTGCCCGCATCACTGTTCTCATCTGAAAGACAATGATACCGAGCGTCAAAAGCACGACGATAAGTAGCAAAATGAAAAAGACACAGGTCAAGATGATGTAAGGAAACACCCGCTTCATTATATGATCCAGTAAGGGGTCTACAATCTCAGATTGAATCTTCGAACGAATATCATCTCGGACAACGTAATCGAGTACTTTTTGCATCAACGCCCCGGGCTTCGTCATTTCCTACCCTATGATTCCCATATACTATAGCAAAGGTATCCGCATATGAACTTTCAGGTATTAGCCCCCCAGTTCGATCAAGAGAAGAAGAGCTACATTTTCAAATTCAAGAATCCGCCCAAGATTGAAGAAGTAACCACGAACCCTACGAAGCTTTCCATCACGGAAGAAGAGCTTACAGATGTTTTCATACGTGATTTCCTGACACAAGCATCCAAGTACTTTTCGAAGCCTCTCGATACGGAACTCTTTTATAAGAGGGTTATCTACAACTGGGCCACCGAGGGAGTTGATATTACGAGATTGGAGGATGGGGAATCCTTCCGAGCAACATGGATTCCGGCTACCATTGTCTTCTACACCAGCCGTTACGAACTCACTTTCAACTTGGCGGAACTCGAACCAGTAGTTGTCAAATCTATTCCCCCCGGATTTCTGGATGGACTAGGGGTCCCAGGTGAAGAGGTGCCGATCATTCCCGTGGAAACTGAACTTCCGGAACTCCCTATCACGGAAATAGCCATCCCCTTCGGCGAGATGTCCACGGACGAAAGAGAGAAACGTGAGGCCGCCAGGAAGAGGGTCCGACAGGCCCGGCTTCGTGCATCCTTGGCGCATCTTCGAGCTGAGAAACTGGCGGATCGCTACTTTAGCCGCTACGGGAATTTTGATATGGATGGTTCTGGATCCGAGTTGACCTCGGAAGAAGAAAGCTGAAACCGGAAAAATATACGCTTGCGCTAATACAGAAGCAAATATGGCAGGTACCTCTGGAAGTATGAAAGCTTTGGGCGCCCTGGCTGTGTTAGCCACCGTTGTTATCGCGCTGTCTTATATGCAGCCTGCTCTGTTTTCACGTAATGAGGGGTTCCAGGCAACTCTTTCTGCGGCATCCAACTATTCCGCCCAGGCCGGTGGGAACGCCGTGAGTGGGTCCATTCGTGAGCAGGCTGTTATGCAGGCACCTGACGTCGCCCCGACACCCTCTTCTGGTCCCGCGAACTTTGGGAGTGCCGAGCAGCCTGCAGGATGCTACCCTCGCGACCAGCTGACACCCTCCGAGCTGCTGCCCAAGGACGCTAACTCCGTCTGGGCCCAGCAGAACCCCATGGGAACTGGGTCATTGAAGGGCAAGAACTTCCTATCCGCTGGCGCTCTGATCGGTGTAAATACCGTGGGACAGAGCTTGAGGAATGCAAACTACCAACTCCGGTCTGAGCCCCCCAACCCCCAGGTGCCCGTCACTGTGTTCAATGTGCCTACCATTGAGCCCGACGTGAACCGTCGCTCCCTGGAGATTGCGTAAAATGCTTAGAACTTTATAATAAAGATATGTTGTAAATAAATACAAGATATCTTTATACATTAGAATGGCAAGGAGAGGTACGAGGAAGGCAGGTTTACGCAGGCTTGTCAACGGTGTTGGGAACACGGTGGGCAGGGTTGGACGTTATGTACGTAATGTTGGAAAGGGTGTCTTCAAGGCTGCACGAAATGTTACACACAAGACTCGGCGCATGCTAAGGTCCAGGCGTTCTTAAACATGATTTAAACTAAAACGTAAGATTTCTCAAAGAGGATTCTTAGGTCTTATAAATAGATGGGAGACTTAACAGGGACTCTCTCGTATGCCCTATCATATGTAGGTCTGAAAAACTCTGATTATCCCATTGTGAAAGTGAAAAGTAGCGTTGACGGACAGACTTATTCAGTCCGTGACATGCCTGATAAACAGGAGGCGGCCGATATCATGGCCAGAGTCCGGATTAAGATGAACAAACTGAAAATCCATCTTGAATCTAGTTTCCCCGACAAGCCACAAGTCAAACAGCTGACTCGGAACTTTGAGGCGTCACCATCGAGGCTCTATGAAGCCACACCCGAAGCGGAACACACAAGTTATAGCGTGAATAAGGGTGAATCGGTACATTTCTGTCTTCGCGAGCGTGAAGGAGGGAATGAGAAACTCGTTAATGAGGATATTATCACCTTTGTGGCGATTCATGAAATGGGGCACATGATTACGAAGACTGTGGGGCATGGGCCGGATTTCTGGAACAACTTTGCATGGCTCCTACAGGAAGCAGAACGTGTTGGAATCTATCAGCACCGTGATTTCCGTGCACATCCAGTTTCCTATTGCGGCATGAAGATAACAGATCAGCCGACATATGATGCTAGCAAGGATGGAACTGACTTTTCTAAGGGTTAAGAGCACCAAGGGCTAGACGCAACCCAAGTTCATCCCGTATTTTGCGGAATAAACTTTGGCAATCGACTTTAGAGATGGCGGCAGAAGATCAAGGACTCAAAGAGATACCAGAATTCCTCCGAGAGTTCTTACATCCGTCTACACTCGGAAGTTTCAGAGACTCTATGCCGTCCGGCGAGTTGACTGTGATGCTTCACACAGCCCCTGACGTGGAACCTACATCCATTACCCTCAAGAATATGTTCCCATTCATGACCCTACAGGATATAAAAATAGCACTCTATATTGAACTTAAAAAGGACGAAGCAGCCGTACCAGAGTTCGTGTATCTATCTATACATGGTTCCGAAAGAGGTAAGATATTTATGGGAAATAAAACGGTCCCAATCGACTATACCTGGTATTTACCAAGTATGACAAAGGGTACAAGTTTTATGAACCATTTGCCCTTTCAACTTGCGCAGGGTAAGAAGGCACCCGATGATCGTTTTGTCGACTCCAATGGTGAAAGAAGGTTGATCAGTCTCATAAATCGTGAGCGTATTACCATTGAAGAAGCATTCTTTAAAATCAAGATTGCCAAGGGAATCCCAGAGTTTCATGCATATCTCTATAGGGATCTTATGACGGCGATTCCAGGCGCGAAACCACCCAGTGAAAAGGTATGGAATGGTGCACTATACCCCTTTTTTCCGTATTTACCAGTGCGCACATTAGTGGCTACTACAGAACAGAAGGCGAAGGCTGAGCGGATGGCGAAAGTCTTTTCACGGAGACAGCAGTTTCTCATGCGCCTGCAGTCGCTTCTCGATGAAGATGTACCACTTGTACAACTGCGCCTTGGTCGGATAAAGTATCTTCGCCTCACATGGCCGAAACAAAAGAATATTGCCGGCATTGAATCGACCTTTTATGAGGCGCCTGTTACTGAGCGGCGCCCTTTCATGCGTCTTATACCTATCGAAGGATCGGGAATCAGTAAGATATATTTTACAGAAGAAGGTGTGCCTGATATCCAGGACCCGAGGCTTCTTGTAACCTGGTCCCAGGAACGCAATCCCACGCCCGAAGAGGATTATGCATTTGCGAAGATTCTTCTTCGGAAAGGAATGTCAAACCAGATTCCAATATATGGGACGCTACGTCTTTTAAATGAGGGCACGGCCGATTTCATCGTGCAGCCCCCGAGAGGTCTTAAGAATCTTGAGCCAAGGACAGACCTTCAGGGTATTGGAGAGAATCTCGTAGAAGGATTGAAGGGTCTACCCTATATTGATTCGCGCCCCGATATTGGAAGTGCTAGTATGGTGCTGGGACTCAAGCTGAAAAAAGAGCAGACGCCCATTACAATCCGTACATTACGCGAGAGGTTACCGGTCTTTACTTCCTTTTTCCAGGAAATCGCCGCTCTCCCTGGGGAAAAGCCGCTCATCATGCTCCGCTTCAAGTTGGTGAGCAACTTTGCAACGGAGGACCGGATCCAGACATTTATTACGCAGGTGATGAATCGAAAGGCACTGCGGGGTGAGGGGATCACGGCAGATCTTGTCGAACTCGTGGCGGACGAGTTCCAGCTTGATGTATCCGATGCGCGAAAGCAGGTGGCCATTAAACTGCAAGCACAGGGTGAAATCGTGATCGTGAACCCAGAGACCAAAGATTATATGCTGCAGAATAATCCTGGGATTGATGTCGCCATTATGGCCCAGCATCCTTTCTATACCTTTCATTTGTATCGCGTGGATTCTCTAGAGAATCTACAGCGTGTCGTCACAGCACTCTCGTTGATGATTAGTGCTGATGCAGAGGATTTACAGGTGGGGAAAAAGGCGGCACAGGAGTTGGTGGCGCTGGAGGCAAAGGTGGAACCTGAGCCCGAGCCTGATGCAAATGTTACAGAAGTCAGCTCGGATCTTGGCGACTATGGTGACCTCGATTTATTTGCGATGGAGGACGTGCAGGGCGAAATGACGTTAGAGGAGGCCCATGCCGCTGAGCGCTTGGCGGCGGAACAAGGAACACCTTATGCGGAGCCTCTAGGGGAACAACCCGCCAACCCAGTTATAGCACCAATCGCAGCACCTGTGGAGAAGTTACGACGCGAGATTGCGGGTGCCCCAAGCCCAAAGGAGGATTTGGAGGGGAGTGACGTTGAGGAACCTGCCGGCAAGATGACTATTGCGAACTTCTTCATTAATAAACTGAAAGAGGCCGATCGCCGCCTTTTCGACTATACGAAGAAATCAAACAGTTCTGTGAAGCGTTATGTGAGTAAGTGTCAACCGACACATGGGCGACAGCCGGCGGTGTTATCCGAATCCCAGTTTCAACGAATGGTTGAGGAATATGCCGGCGATTCAGTGTACTTCCAGATTTTCCCTTTACAGCCTGGTGATCCTGCGAAACCCCCTGGAGTTGCCGAGCGTGATTATTATACCGTGCTTCGATACGGGACCACCCCCCAGAACCAGAACTATTATATCTGCAGCCGATTCTTCTGTACGAAGGATGAAATTATGATCCGTGAAGTCGATCTGAAGTCTTCCGTAATGCGTCAGCCGGCGGGCCAGCCCAAGAAGCCTGGAGAGTGTCCATTCTGTAAGGGGACCGTCATTGAGAATCGCAAAACTCCAACAGCGGGTCAAACCATCCTTGAGAGAATGGTGAAACCGAAATCGACTGGGCGGCATCTTTTCATTAACTTTCTAAAGGGTAATCCACATCCTGAGGGTTTCTATCTTCCCTGTTGTTTCATTGAAGAGTCTCCTATCAAACTATCGAGCCCAGCCTTTGACAAATACAAGGAATGGACTAAGCCCACAATCACACAGGCACCAGAACTCGACCACGATTCTGATTCCGATTCGGATTCGGATTCTGAAGGTCCTCGTGAGGATGCTGGTCTTCCCATTCTAGATTACTATAGCATGTTGCAGGGCGTGACTAAGAAGTACATCATCGGCGCTGAGAAAATGCCTCTCGAAGTGAGCAGTTTCGTAGCAAAGGGCCAGGCGGAGGCGCAAGTGGGTCTTCTCCCCCCCGTACTCGACACATTTTTCGACCAGGATCCCACACAACTTGTGAGCCGCACATTCAATCCTCAGAAGATCAAGGATGGGGGTACTGGATTTCTGCGGATTGGTGTTGAGAATCGCAGCCGCTATAAGAATGACAGCTTTCTCGCGGCGATTGCGCCCTATTACAACTGGAACACGGCGGAACAAATGAAGAAGTTCCTACTCGATAAGATCACTCCACGTATCTTCTTATCGCTGAACTATGGGAATCTTGCCATAGAGTTCTATGATCCTGCAGATTCTGCAGTGAAGCGCCCAACGGAGGAGGAACTTGCTAGCTGGGCATCCGAGGAACTGGATGTGGACCTTCATGAGGAGAACCAGGAGTCACTGATGCGCGCATACATGAGCCATACAAGCTTCCAGGCATGGCTAAAATCCGATAAAACGAAGAAAGAGTTCAGACATTTCAGTCTCGCTCTTTCCCAGTCGAATCTCATTCGACGAACGGCAATCGGCCCTGGGACTACCTTCATTGTTCTCGACATTTTGAAGTCTGGGGAACTCTCTGTGAGATGCCCACCTTTCGGCTACAATGCGGACATAATGTCTAGTAATGATGTCGCCTTTCTTCTTCATCATTGGTCCGGAATCTGGGAGCCCATTTTCTACGTTGACAATCGCGCAGTAGAAGTGCGTGGAATCGATATTGTCGATCTGAAATTCAGTATGAGAAATGCAGATACCTGGCCACCTATTGTGAAGCAGCGCCTCCAAGAATACATGACGCAATGCAACTCAAATGGTCGCGCAGCATTTACTTCTCAGAGCAAGATGAACACGATGGCGATGATCCCCGCCAGTATTGTGGAGAAAGTTATGAGGAAAGATAAGGGGCTAATACTAGAGGCAGTTGTACGCGATTCCTATAATCATTTGGTCGCACTCCTCTATAAGGAAAGGGAGAAGCCAGGGCCAGGGTATATTCCTGTGCCGGTCGTGGACGATGGACAGCTCTTCACCAAACAAACACTTTTTCTGGATTGGGATGATCCGGAATTTAAACGTGCCCCAGCTGATCAGGTTCTCGAGTTCTACAAGAAATATATAGAGACTCGTTTCTCTTTCTATCCTGGCTTTTCACCCAATCGTGTGGTGAAAGGGAAGCGCACAGGGATCATTGAGGCAATCCAGTTGCGGAATGGTCTCTATGTCCCTGCAGGTCCAGGGGAGACTGGGCTACCTTCTGTAACAGTCGACCAAATGGAATGGAGCCTGAATCATGAAATCTGTCTGGAAGAAAAGGGTGTTGAAGTTCCTGGAGAAAAGGCGCGAATGAAGGCGGTCGAGTTCCAGGAAATCTTTGAACATCTGCGGCTGACCTTTTCAAACTGGCTCGCATCAAAAGAGGATGGAGGAGAGTTTCGCGGAGTTCTGGAAGATGTAATCTTTTCGAGGAAGTTACCCCTCTATGAAAAGAGGAAACGTCTCGAGATTCTTCTTATCCATGACATCGAGTCATGGATAACGACGGATTTCACATCAGAGGATAAGAAGCGCGCACACGAGACTTCTCTGCTTCGCGTGGATTGTAGGATTCGTGGACAAGGGGTCTGCGGCGGGAAGTGTGTTTGGAAGAAAAGGGGTGAGGAGGAGAAATGTCTTCTGCACGTCCCGAAGGAGACGGAACTGGGAGAGAGTGACAAGAAAGTCTCCGCCCCTCGCGTACTCCTGCTTCGCCTCATTGAAGAGCTGCTGCGTTATGGAGAACGCCGCAGACAGTTGCTTGAACAGGATGTGAGCAGACTGGGTAGCCTGGAAAAACCGGTAACGATAGAGGGAAACCAGCGTATTTATCCTGAAAAGTCGGCCGAGTGGTATGAACTTTTGCGTCTGGAATGGGCAAATACTCGTGATGAGGAACCAATCTTCTACGAGGAAATGTCGCGCGATGCGGAGCCGGCACCCGCTCTTGCTGAACAGGAAGAGGCTACGACTCTTCCACCGAGCTTGGAACTCATCTTGAACGGTGGGGAACCGGATCCTAAGACGGGTGCACTCAGGCTATTCCGCGCCCCCTTTGAATCGCTTCTTGTACCGCTAGGACTCACGCCGGCGCAACTATCTATAAAGGATGATACCACAGCCCTTACAGAACAGATGATGATTGATATTATAAAAGGGAAGCACGTCCCCGTAATACAGATTGATATATCGGTGGATCCACCGAAAGTGATTGCGAAGCAACCAGTGCGCCCTACTACTTCAGGAATCCCCGTATTTGTTTTCACCAATGAGGGACCGGCACTTCTCTTGAGATCTCCTGTGGACCCACAACTCTTGAAAAAGGAGGATATGCCGAAGGGGCTTCTCAATATTTTGCTGGGTGCGAAGAAGAATATCACCTCGAAGGCCTAATCCAGGAAGCCATAGTTGCCGGTGGATGTTCCAGGGGCCTTTGTCTTATCAAAAGACACGTTCTTGCCCCTACCCTCCTTCACGGCGCGCAAGCGTGCGGCAATCATGTCATTCACTTCCTTCTCCAGTCGCTTCAGCTTGAACTGCTGGTAGTTCTCGTTATCAGGATGAAAGATCATAATGTACATATCACTGATTTTCAGACCGTAGAAGGTCTCTAAGAACCAGCGATACACGTTCAACTGTAGGGTGTAGTGCCAGTAGTTGGAATCAGGCAAGTGTGAGACAGGCCCGAACCCAGTCCCGAAATCATTCTCCATCTTGATCTCCTTGGACCGCTTCCAATCGTAGATGACATAGGAGTCGTCGGATTTGCGGTAGAAGATCATGTCAATGGAGCCGGCGAGCTTGTGCTCCTCGCTCCAGACCTCCCACTCACTTCTGTAGGGAACTAAATCCTCCTTCGCCTCATTCCAGAAGTTCATGAAATAGCGCCACTCGGGTGTCTGCAGCACGCCCGGTTCAATGAGTTCAGGATGGCCGTGTAGGAACTGCTCAATCGACAAGTGCATGGCCGTGCCCGCACCACTCGCCGCCGCTCCGTTATCGTTCCACTCCTTCTGAATCTGGTCGGCCGTCTTCCCGTAGTATTTGCTCTGGGGCCACTTGGGCGACGACATCATCTTCGCAATGATGGCCTTGGCATCGAAATGAGGGAAGAAGTCATGTAGGAACTTCGTACAGGAAATGATGCCTTTGGAGCTTCCGTTCACAGTATAGACGTGGGTGGGCTCGTCGAACTTGATACAATCATCACGCGGATGTTTATTCTTGAAACTCAGGTCTTGCCAAGGCTGGGGCATCTACTATAGGGTATGCGGCAGCGTTTAGGTGCGTTTAATTTTACGCCTGATATTTCTTTTATTGAAGAAATGTCCCGCGCTGCGTATGTTATTGTGATACACGATCCTGTGGAGATTGGCCATGGGATTCCTGATATGCCCGATATAGGACGTGCCCTGTATAACTCTGTTGTCTATACTTCCTATCTTGACGCAAAAAAGGCCTTGATGGATACGATTGGAAAGTTCGAGAGATTCATTCAAGTTGCTTATGGTGACGCATATCCATACGATAACACGACCTTTGAAAAGGAGATTACGGAGAATGATTATGCCTGTGCAGGATGGGTGGTAGTTGAGGAGGATGAGAGTCAAGTGCGTGTCCCTATAGGACTCCACAAGGTATTTATTCAGGATAACCAGCAAGCTTCATAATGATCTTCCCGACCCTGTTTTCACCGTCAATGTGTCCTGTAGCTCTGTCACGCTTCCCGCCGAGGTTTGTGTTGGCCCCAGGTGTATAGTAGAGTAGATATTTTCCTTGGTTACGCGCTGCCTCAACCGTTTTGCGGAAGCGCTTGTCCAATGTCCACCGCTGTTTCAGGCCCTCCTCGAGCACCTTGTCCTTCATAGTGGCCCATTTCGCCTCGTCGACTATTGCGCGGTGCTTCTTCATGGATACGCCGCCCATCGACACTTTCACTGCGGCTAGTTCTGCCTTGAGGAGTTCATGGTCTTCCTCCTCTGAGAGCTGTTTCGTGCCGCCGTTCGTCATGCCGAGGCGATCGTTGAGGAACCGCTGGTGAATGGTGCCCTCGCGACTGAAGATGGTGTTAGCGAGCTCAGGCTTATCAGTGGCGTGTTTGGCGCGCATGCCCGCGATATAGTGCTCCATAGTGGGATATTGTACATCCCCGTCCTTGATGGGAAAGGGGGCTGAAGGAGAGAGCCAGCGGACTGCACCCTTGTCTTCGATTCCGAGCACGTCTTTTGATGTTGCGGCGTCGGCATAGAACTGGATAACTTCGCCGAGAGCGTATGATTTCTTGGCGACGGCGGCTGGACCAGGTTCGACTGCAACTGTGCGAGTGACGCCTTGGTCAGCTTCTTGAGAGGCTGATACTTCTTTGGTCGAAGCTGCGGCTTCTTGGCCAGCTGTAGCAGTTGCTTGAATAGCATTCGCCGCCTCAGCAACAGCATTCACTTTGGCACGCATTGCCGCGCTACGACCCATGAGAGGTGCGACGGTTTTTGGGATCTGAGTGCTTACAGGCAGTGCAGTCATATTGCTCACAGCCTCCGCAGTCGCCAGAGTCTCCTGCCGCTTCCTCTTGAACACGAACCACCGATTCAAGAAGGAGAACTCCTTCACCGGCCCAATCATGTTATAGGTAGTACCCTTCTTCTTCGCCATGTCCCATGAGACATCAAAGGTCGCAGTCGAGTTCACCATGCCCATCTCCTTGAGCTCATCCGCCGCCAAGAGTTCACAGCCAATCAGCCGCATCTTCTCCTCCAGCAGCTTGAACGGAACCAGATACTCACGGTGCGGCATCCCTATAGAGATGAAGCTGGCGTCAATCCCCAGTCCAAATGCCCCATCCCCTTCAGGGATCTCCTCTGCATCGTACTGCTTTGTGATCTCCCACAGAGTTGTGCCCTTATCGGTCCCCACCTTTGACTTACCCTTCGGCACGTCATCTAGCAGATCAAACACTTTCTGACCATCAAAGCAGCAGCCGATGAAATAGCCGCCCACTTTCAAGGTCTGCGACAGATTCTCCAGGAATCCATTGAGTTTTGCAGGAGTCTCGAAGAAGTAGTGAATGGCGAACATACAGCTGATACAGTCGGCCCCCATCTTCAGCTTAGATGCCCCATACTCCTCCACATATGCAGGCACAGAACCGAGAGGCTTCACTTTCCCAAAGACGGATCGCAGAATATCCTTCTCCTGGTCGTTATTCCCCGCTGCCCCATCCACCAATGGCTTTGTGGCATCCGCAATCGCAAACACCATGGGGGGAACGGAATCGAGGCCTCCGCGCTCGACCGCCAGATTCATGTAGCGTGTATACGCGCTATCATTCGAGTCCATGATGTTCTTTGCGGCATAGTCGAATCCCATGACGAACTCGACGCCAGCGCGCATCCAGTTGTGCATATCACCAGCAACCCCACAGGCCGTGTCCATGAGATACTTGCCACCTGACAAGCCCATCTTATAGAGGATCTCTCCACGAATATAACGCCCGTGGAATTTCTTCATCCCCTCCACAATCGCCTCGTTGATAATGGGCTCCTCGCGATCAAAGTACTTGCGCGCAGGGGCAGATGCATCACGCATTATTGCCGTCATCTCTTCCGCAGTCGGCTCCTCCGTACCTGTCTTGATCATGGAGGTCGTGACAGGATCGTGGATACTATTCCAGGCATCCTCGGCCACTGCCTCCGAGTTCAACGTCCTACTGAGTGTTCCGCGCTGGAGTCGCTCCGTCTTATCCATACGCACACGAAGAGGCTTCCATCGCCATCCAGGGGGCTGTGAGGAATCATAGGCCATCTCCACAATCGTCTTGTCCTGGATGGGCTCCTCGGTGTCGGCCGTCATCACGTACTCCTCTCCAGTATCGGGATCCGTCTGGATAGGTAGACGGCAGATGGCGGCCATGGCATCTGGGAACTCCTTGGGCGTGAAGATCACAGGCTTGTACTCCTTCTTACGGGATCCATAGGGTGTGCGATCACGGCGAGGTAGATCGCGCCGATTTAAGATGATATCACGGGCATTCTCCTTGTTGGAGCCTACATACAGCCGCAGCGTCTTATAGTTCACCGTCTCACCGGAAGGGCCGGCCTTGATACCCGTCACAATCTTGTCCTGGTTCTTGGAACCAGTTAGCTTTTCCGTGACCACCAGAAAGTCAATGGTATTGTCCTCAACCGGCTTCCATTTCAGCTGCTCCCAGAACGTAGCAGCAGCCTTTTCGGGAAGTGGGAGTGCATTGGGCGTGAAGATGAGACCATCGGTGTAATAGGGCCTGGAAGCACTGAGGGCACGGGCGGCGAGACGGAAGATACTGTCATTGCCGGCCTTCCCAAATAGGAACTCCTTTGAGGAAATCAGGAGTTTCGTGGCGGGACTGAGACCGGTCGTCATGACCTTGGGGCCAGCGTCCTTGTTCCAAGTGGCGACCCAGGCGTTGAGTTGGTAATAGCGGCTGTTCTCGGGTGGTGGGGCCACGGGAGGAGGCGCACCCTCTACCGCAGGCAGAGTGGCACCGGCCTCAAAGGGGAACTGGCTGACATCGCGCTTATCCGTCGCGTAGAAGATATCAAAGGCGAGAAACTGTTGGAGAGGCTTGGGTGGATCATCCTTTGTCTTTGTAACCCATTCCCCGTCAATGAGTGAGAGGCGGAGAGCGGGATTCCTGAGCCCCGTGCGATAGACGTTCATACCCATGTCGATGAGGTAGAGATCGCCTTTCGAGTCGACGAAGGCCATACAGCGGAGACCATCGGCCTTGTCGGTCACATTGTAGCCGTCGCGAATATTGGGCGTCTTGGGTGTGCGCTCCTTGACGAAGTTCTCCTTTCGTAACGTGCGAAGAGCAGGGCCACGAAACATGTCGGTGTTGCTCAGCTCCTTGTAGGCCGCTAGTACCTTCTTGCGAGTTTCCTTGCGGATGAGGACAGTGTTCTTTTGGATTCCGCGGAGAACCTCTCCAATGCCGCGAATGAGACGCTTCATGGCGGACTCGGGCGTATCATCGGGTAGATGCTGGAGCTCCACTTCAATCTCATAACTGGGGGGCTGCATCATGACATCTTGCTCGCGAAAGGAGCGTTGCCATTTGTAGTCGCCGTTGCGGAGCTTCTGGCTGCTGCGCACGATTGACATGTCGATACGGATCCCCTCGGAGTGGAAGGCCCAGCGACGAATGATGCGGAAGGCCTTGCGCTGCTGGGGCCAGGCGGCGAGCATCTTCTTGACGGAGGCGTCATCCTGGGCCATGTCGCGCTCACGCCGGACCTTTATACGCGTATCGTAGTCCTCGAGATCAATCTGGGAATCGGCGGTGGCGCGATCCTTTATCATCACTGTGTAGGGCTTGCCGGCCATGACGTCATCCTTACAGTAGGCCTGGATCACGCCGAGGCTGCTGAGAGTGTAACGCACGTGTTCCGGGGTGATCACGGTCATGCGATCCTCTTGAGGAAGAGAGGCGTATCCCTTGGCTCGGAGGCGCTGGGCCACGGAGAGGAAGGTGGTGGAGTCGACTTCTCCCGTTGCACCGAAGGTGGCCTCCAGTTCGTACTCGGGATGCGTGATCCATTCTTCCACCTTCTTCTTAATGTTTTCGGCTTCTGCTGAAAAGAGTTCCATCAGGCCGAGTTCTAATACGTTGTATAGCTTTA
>Ga0209550_10002270_pt1 | contig 18478 bp, 15 predicted proteins | sample LauGreSuBDMM15SN_2_FD_187567 | JGI IMG/M metagenome (GOLD analysis project Ga0209550, IMG submission 187567) | Freshwater lake microbial communities from Lake Michigan, USA - Su13.BD.MM15.SN (SPAdes) (version 5) | ecosystem: Environmental > Aquatic > Freshwater > Lake | place: Lake Michigan...
GACCCAAAAATCGGGTTTAGATGGCGTTGTTTGTTCGGCACAAGAAGCGCCTATTCTGCGCCAGTCTTTAGGTCAGGATTTCTGTTTAGTCACGCCAGGCATCCGCCCTGCCGATGCAGCACTCGATGACCAATCTAGGGTAGTCACCCCCAGACAAGCCTTAGCGCTGGGTTCAAGCTATTTAGTGATAGGCCGTCCGATTACACAAGCTAAAAATCCTCTCGAAGCCCTCATAAAAATACATGAGGGAATTTAAGCCCTTGAAATAAGCGGCAGGCAAACTGGTTGATTCTGCGAGTAATTGTTTGATGTCGATACGTGCGGCAATCAAACTACGGGAAAAAAATAGCAATAAAAAAGCCCTTGGTGTGAAGGACACGCCAAGGGCTTTTTAAATCAAGACCAGCTTTCCAGAAACTTATTTAACGCGCATACCAGCTTCAGCACCAGTATCCGGTGACAAAATAAATGGGCCACCGCGCTCATCGCTTGCGGCAAGCACCATACCTTCAGACATGCCAAACTTCATCTTGCGCGGCGCTAGATTTGCCACCATGACCGTTAAACGACCAACCAAAGTCGCAGGGTCATAAGCAGATTTAATACCCGCAAATACTTGGCGCGGATTAGCTTCGCCAATATCCAAGCTCAAGCGTAATAGCTTTTCAGCGTCTTCCACATGCTCAGCATTGACGATTTTCGCGATACGTAAATCCACCTTAGTAAAATCATCAATCGAGATATAGTCGCCTGCGTTTTTAGATACCGCAGATACTGGAGGTGCAACATTGGCAAATGCAGGTGCGGATTTTTGTAAGTTTTCTTTATTGGCTTCAGTCATGGCTTCAATGTGCTTGGGATCAATTCTTGTAATTAAATGGTTGTATTCGTTAATGGCATGGTCGTCAGCAAATGAATCATTCACGCTAGCCCATGTAAGCGGTGCAATATTCAAGAAGCGCTCAATATTAGCTGCCAAATCTGGCAAAGCAGGTTTTAAATAAAGCGTTAACAATCGGAACATTTCAAGCGCGCTTGAGCAGTTGGTATGCAGTTTAGCTTGCGCTTCATTACCCTCTTGCTTAGCCACCACCCAAGGCGCCGCATCTGCAACGTCTGCATTAGCCAAATCCGCCAAACGCATAATTTCACGAAGTGCACGGCTGTAATCACGCGCTTCATAAGCTTTAGCAATTTCAGGGGCAGATGCTTTAATTATTTCTACAACCGCATGTTGGGTGGCTGAAACCAATTTTCCAGCAAAACGCTTACTGATAAACCCTGCCGTGCGGCTAGCAATATTGATGTATTTACCTACTAAATCGCTATTCACACGCGCCACAAAGTCCTCAAGATTTAAGTCGATATCTTCCATGCTGCCATTTAATTTAGCGGCATAGTAATAGCGCAAATACTCAGGATTTTTGATGTGATCTAAATAACTTCGGGCAGTAATAAAAGTGCCGCGTGATTTAGACATCTTCTCGCCATTCACAGTTAAAAAGCCGTGCGAGAATACTTGTGTTGGCTTACGGTAACCAGAGTACTCAAGCGTTGCCGGCCAGAATAAAGCATGGAAATACAAAATATCTTTACCAATAAAATGATAAAGCTCCGTTGTGGAATCCGCTTTCCAATACTCATCAAAATCTAAGCCATTTTTAGCACATAGATTTTTAAAGCTCGCCATGTAGCCAATCGGCGCATCTAGCCAAACATAGAAATATTTGCCGGGCGCATCAGGGATCTCAAAACCAAAATACGGTGCATCGCGAGAGATATCCCAATCGGATAATTTATTCTCGCCTGCCTCGCCTATCCATTCATTCATCTTATTAGCGGCTTCTTGTTGAAGCGTGCCAGAGCGCGTCCAACCGCGTAAGAAATCGCTACATTCTGATAGCTTGAAGAAGTAATGTTCAGTTTCTTTTCGCACAGGAGCTGCGCCAGAAACAGCTGAGAACGGGTTAATCAGTTCAGTTGGGTTGTAAGTGGCACCGCATACTTCACAAGAGTCGCCATATTGGTCTTTAGCATGACACTTGGGGCATTCGCCTTTAATAAAGCGGTCCGGCAAAAACATGTTTTTAACTGGGTCGTAAAACTGTTCTATGGTTTTAGTTGCAATCTTGCCGTTAGCTTTTAGCGATTTATAGATACTGCTTGCAAGCTCTTTATTCTCGGGCGAGTTGGTTGAGTAGTAATTATCAAACTCAACCAAAAATTCTGAAAAGTCGGCGTAATGCTCCGTGTGCACTTTCGCAATCAAAGCCTCTGGCGAAATCCCTTCTTTCTCAGCGCGCAACATAATCGGCGTGCCATGCGTATCATCAGCACAAACATAATGAACTGTATTGCCTTGCATCTTTTGAAAGCGCACCCAAATATCGGTTTGAATGTATTCAACTAAATGCCCTAGATGGATACTGCCATTGGCATAAGGAAGTGCAGAAGTGACCAGAATTTTACGGCTCATGAATTTCAATCTATGGATAAATTGTTCGAATATACCCATTTTAACAAATGACGGGCGCTTTCACATGCGTTAAAATTACCTTAATATTTTACTCAAGAATTATCGCAAGGAAAACTCGATGGCAATTTCAGAATTAGAACTACAAGACACCCTCAAAAAATTAATCGATCCAAACACGGGTGTGGACTTTATCAGCAACAAATCAGCTAAAAACATTCAAATTAAAGGCAACGATGTTTCCGTGGACATCGTGTTGGGTTACCCAGCCAAAAGCGTACTCGATGAAATTAAAGCTTTAGTAGAACATAAATTAAGTACCATTGCAGGCATTGGCAATATCACCGTCAATATTGGGAGCCGCATTGTGCCGCACAGCGCCCAACGTGGTGTACCACTTATTCCAAACGTCAAAAACATCATTGCCGTGGCTTCTGGCAAAGGCGGTGTTGGCAAATCAACGACTGCAGTCAACATTGCGCTCGCCCTTGCTGAAGAAGGCGCTAACGTCGGCATTTTAGATGCTGACATTTACGGACCTAGCCAGCCTCAAATGCTAGGTATTTCAGGCAGACCTGATAGTGCCGACGGCAAAAGCATAGAGCCGATGCAAGCTCACGGCATTCAAGCCATGTCGATTGGCTTTTTGGTGGATGTAGACACCCCTATGGTATGGCGCGGTCCAATGGTAACGGGTGCGTTAGAACAACTCCTCCGCGACACGCGCTGGAAAGACCTCGATTATTTAATTATCGACTTGCCACCAGGCACAGGCGATATACAATTAACACTTTCACAAAAAGTGCCTGTGACTGGCGCGATTATTGTGACTACACCGCAAGATATTGCCCTTTTAGATGCCCGTAAAGGCCTCAAAATGTTTGAAAAAGTAGGCATCCCAATTTTAGGGATTGTTGAAAATATGAGCACGCATATTTGTACAAAATGCGGGCATGAAGAGCATATCTTTGGTGCAGGTGGTGGCGAGGCTATGTGTAAAGACTACAACGTGGATTTGCTTGGAAGCTTGCCACTTGATATTAAAATTCGTGAGCAATCAGATGGTGGTAAACCAACCGTGATTAGTGAGCCTAACAGCCAAATCGCAAGTATTTACAAACAAATCGCAAGAAAGACAGCCTACAAGCTATCCCAACTTGCGCTAGACCATAGCAGTAAATTTCCCAACATTGTGATTGAGAACTCATAGTTAAAATCATCATTAGCAAAAAGCCCCTAAAATTTCGGGGCTTTTTTTATGACTATTAAGAATTAAAACTTACGCTTAAAACATTACGCCAAAGCAATAAACGTCGACGCCATTTTTAGGGCTAATTAAAGTGGCCGGAATCGCAACCCCATTTCGCCAATCATTCACAGCATCTTGTTTGCCGGCACCAGTGACCAAGAAAATCACTTCTCGCGTATTGTTTAACCTTTGCTGACTAACCGTAATGCGGTCAGCAGGTGGCTTAGGTGCATCAAACACAGGCACTGCATCCGCTGAATTATCTACAGGCTGATTAGGAAATAAGCTTGCTGTATGGCCATCCTCCCCCAACCCTAACAACACCAAGTCAAACTCAGGAACGCCAGCAAGTGTTTTTGCATAAGTCTTAGCACCTTCAATATTGCCTAGCTCGGCAGGAATATCGTGAATTTGATTGGCAGGAATGCTCACATGATTAAGCCATGTGGTCCGCGCCATCAAGCTATTGCGCTCAGAGTTATCTGAGGCCAAACAGCGATCATCGTTGTGATATACGTGCCAATTCGCCCAATTTGCGTTTGCATCCTTTAGCAAAGCGTAAACGTTTTTAGGTGTTGAGCCGCCTGCCAGCACGATAGAGAAACAACCACGACTAGCAATCGATTCATTTGCAGCAGCTAAAATTCGGTTTAATGTGGCTTGGTTAATGGCATCTTGTGTTTCGAAATGGTGCCAGCGACTGATTTGGCTGGTTTTTTCTTGCATTTTTTCTGGGGAATTTTCTTGGTTTGTGTTTTGCATCATGCAAAGCCTTCACGTTATAATTGCAGACTTACTTAATAAATCAATTTAGCCCGCCATCTTACCCAAAAGGACGATGGCAGACTATATCCTAACCAAGGAAAATTAATGAAACTAGCAATGATAGGTTTGGGCAAGATGGGTGGCAACATGACAACTCGCTTGCTTCGCAGTGGTATTGAAGTGGTTGGATACGACAGAAATGTAGAAGTCGTGACTAAGTTAGTTGAAACGGAAGGCATGATTGCCTCAAGTTCAGTAGCTGATGCAGTTTCAAAATTAGGTGAAAATGGCGAAAAACGGATTGTTTGGTTGATGTTGCCAAGCGGTGAGCCAACCGAAATTCAAATTCAAAATCTTGCTGAGATACTTGCTAAAGGCGATATCATCATTGATGGTGGTAACTCAAATTACAAAGATAGCCAGCGCCGTGGCGCTTGGCTTGCAGAACGCGGCATCGGCTTTATGGATGCTGGTACATCAGGTGGCATCTGGGGCTTAGAAAACGGCTACTGCTTAATGGTAGGCGCGACCCCTGAAGTTGCAAAAACAATCGAGCCTATCCTGATTGCACTCGCACCCTCTAAAGAAAATGGCTGGGCACATGTTGGTCCAATCGGCTCAGGCCACTTTACCAAGATGATACATAACGGTATTGAATACGGCATGATGCAGGCGATGGCTGAAGGCTTAGATTTGTTAAAAGGTAAAACCGACTTCCATTTAGACTTAGCACAAGTAACAGAGCTATGGCGTCATGGCTCCGTGGTGCGAAGCTGGTTGTTGGATTTAACAGCTGACGCTCTTAAAGAAGACCAAGAACTTTCTTCTGTTGCGCCTTATGTGGCTGACTCTGGCGAAGGCCGCTGGACAGTGATGGAGTCTGTTGAACAAGGTGTGGCTGCACCTGTGCTTACACTAGCCCTGCAAGCCCGCTTCAGAAGCCAAGATGCCACTGGCTATAGCTACAAATTGCTATCCATGATGCGTAATGGCTTTGGCGGTCACTTTGTTAAGTCAGTTAACGACTAAGTTAAGTCAGCAAACGACTATGCCGTTCAAGCAAAGCTTGCGTCATTAAAAGCTAAACATACCCCCGCGGCCAACATTGGCTTGGCCGCTTATTCATACCGAAACCTTAGGAAACTTGAAGTAATGAGCAAACAAATTGATCCTTGTACCCTTGTTTTATTTGGCGCTAGCGGCAACCTATCACGCCTAAAACTCATTCCAGGCCTTTTTCGTTTGGATGCTGCTGGCCGCTTGCCAAACCACATGGCGATTTTATCTGTGGGTCGTGGTGACGTCGCTCGAGAAGATTGGCACAAAGAAATCAAAGGGATGCTGGACGCTAAATTTAAAAATGGCTACGAAAAGCAAGTATTCGAGCGTTTTTTAAATCGCAACCATTACCACGCTAACCCGCCAACCGATCCTAATGCTTTCACAAAAATGCGGGACAGACTTGGCGATGAGAAAGTTTTCCCACAAAACCTTGCTTATTTCTTGTCTGTTCGCCCGACTGACTTCGCGCCAGTGGTTGAGCAACTTTCAGATGTGGGCTTGTTAGACGAAAGTAAATACTGGCGCCGTGTATTGATTGAAAAACCATTTGGCACAGACTTAGCAAGTGCGCAAGATTTGCAATCAAAAATCACTAAGCACCTAAAAGAAAGCCAAATTTACCGTATCGACCATTATCTTGGTAAATCAGCGATTCAAAACATCATGCTCACGCGCTTTACCAATGCGATTTTTGAGCCTTTGTGGAATAACGGTCACATCGACCATGTGCAAATCACCAACAATGAGACTTTAGGCGTTGGCGAACGTACCACTTTCTATGATGCAACGGGCGCGCTTCGCGACATGTTCCAAAGCCATTTGCTACAGACATTAGCTTTGGTAGCAATGGAAAAACCAAAAGCCCTCACGCCAGACAGCATCCGTGCAGAAAAAATCAAGGTGTTGGAATCTATCCGTCCAATCGACTTAGATAACTTCAACAAACAAGTATTCCGCGCGCAATATGCCGCAGGTCGTGTTTGTGTGGGGGCTGATCAAGGTGAAGATGTCCCTGGCTACCTAGAAGAAGTGAAACGTGACGGCCTTGGCGATACAAGCTTTACAGAAACTTACGCCGCCGTTAAGTTGTTTATTGATAATCCTCGTTGGCAAGGCGTTCCTTTCTACGTTCGCACTGGCAAACGTATGCACGAGGGCAACACTGCGATTGCGATTCGGTTCAAACAATCACCAATTGAACTTAAACAAGGTCAACATCACAACTGGCTGATCATCAACATCCAGCCACGTGAGTGCGTAAAAATTGAGATGGAATCTAAGATTCCAGGTCTAGATATCGCAACACGCACCATAAGCCTTGATGGCGCTCAACGCCAACAAAGTGATGAGAGCATCGACTCATACGAAACATTGATGCTGAACTTGATGGAAGGCGATCCTTCACAATACCTTCACATCAGTGAAGTGGAAGCACAATGGCGCTTGGTTGACCAAATCGTGAATGCTTGGGCAAAAGACGAAACAACATTGCATCAATACCGTGCTGGCAATCGTGACCCAGAGGCTTCTCATGTAATTTTTGAATCAGAAGATCAGTTCTGGCGTTATAGTATTGAACTTGGTGGCGACAAGCACTAAGCAGTATTTGAGCGAGTCTTTTTCCCCTCATAAAATGCCTGCGCGATTTGTTAGTAAAATGGCATAATGCGTGGGCATTTCAATTTTGTTATTTTTTGTTTTTTAATGGATGGTTAAGTGAACAATGAGTATTAAATCGGATAAGTGGATACGCCGCATGGCCGAACAACACGGCATGATTGAGCCGTTTGAGCCAAACCAAGTCAAAGTGAACGCGGCTGGCGAACGCATGGTGTCATACGGTACATCGAGCTATGGCTACGACATTCGCTGCTCAAAAGAATTTAAGCTTTTCACCAACCTCAACAGCACGATTGTTGACCCAAAAAACTTCGATCCAAATTCATTTGTAGAAGTGAATGCAGATTACTGCATCATTCCTCCTAACTCCTTTGCACTTGCAAGGACTGTGGAATACTTCCGCATTCCTCGCAACGTATTAACCATTTGCTTAGGAAAATCTACCTACGCACGTTGCGGCATTATCGTGAACGTCACGCCATTTGAACCAGAATGGGAAGGTCACGTCACACTTGAGTTTAGTAACACTACCCCGCTTCCAGCGAAAATCTACGCAAACGAAGGTTGCGCACAAGTATTGTTCTTTGAAGCAGATGATGATGACGTTTGCGAAACCAGCTATAAAGACCGTGGCGGCAAGTATCAAGGCCAAGTCGGCGTGACATTACCTAAAATCTAACGTTACTGCCTAACAGAAATTTTTAAGGTTACTCAATGAAATTTAGATTTCCAGTTGTGATTATCGACGAAGACTTTCGCTCTGAAAACTCATCAGGTCTGGGCATTCGCGTACTTGCAAAAGCCATAGAAGTAGAAGGCTTTGAGGTATTGGGTGTGACTAGTTATGGCGACCTTACCTCTTTTGCACAACAACAAAGCCGTGCATCAGCCTTTATTTTGTCAATTGATGATGAAGAAATCGTAGAAGAAAAACCAGAAGCGATAGAGCAATTACGCACATTCGTGAATGAAATCCGTTACCGCAACGAAGAAATCCCTATTTTCTTGCACGGCGAAACGCGCACTTCACGCCATATTCCAAACGACGTTTTACGTGAATTACACGGCTTTATTCACATGAATGAAGATACGCCAGAGTTTGTGGCGCGTTTAATCATCCGTGAAGCAAAAGCTTATTTGGATAGCTTACCGCCACCATTCTTTAAAGCCCTGACACATTACGCGGCTGACGGTTCTTATTCATGGCACTGCCCTGGCCACTCTGGTGGCGTTGCATTCCTAAAGTCACCTGTAGGTCAAATGTTCCATCAATTCTTTGGTGAAAACATGCTACGTGCAGACGTTTGTAACGCGGTGGATGAGCTTGGTCAATTACTCGACCATACAGGCCCTGTCGCAGCATCAGAGCGAAACGCAGCACGCATTTATAACTGTGACCACTTATACTTTGTGACTAACGGCACATCAACATCCAATAAGATTGTTTGGAACTCAACCGTTGCCCCAGGTGACATCGTAGTAGTTGACCGTAACTGTCATAAATCAGTGTTGCACTCCATTATTATGACGGGCGCAATTCCTGTGTTCTTAATGCCAACACGCAACCATTTCGGCATTATCGGGCCAATTCCAAAAGCTGAATTTGAGTGGGAAAACATCAAGAAGAAAATTGAAGCCAACCCATTTGCGACTGATAAAAACGCAAAACCACGCGTCCTAACAATTACCCAATCAACTTACGACGGCGTACTTTATAACGTTGAAGAAATCAAAGAAATGTTGGACGGCAAGATTGATACACTACATTTCGATGAAGCCTGGTTACCACATGCCACCTTCCACGATTTCTACGGTGATTACCACGCGATTGGTGCAGACCGCCCACGTTGCAAGGAGTCGATGATTTTCTCAACACAATCAACGCATAAACTTCTTGCTGGCCTGAGCCAAGCCTCACAAATATTGGTGCAAGATGCTGACAGCATTCAACTAGACCGAGACGTATTCAACGAAGCTTATTTGATGCACACATCGACCAGTCCGCAATATTCAATTATTGCTAGCTGTGACGTAGCAGCAGCCATGATGGAAGCGCCTGGCGGCACAGTGCTTGTAGAAGAGTCAATTATGGAAGCTTTAGACTTTCGCCGTGCGATGCGCAAAGTGGATGAAGAATGGGGTGCTGACTGGTGGTTTAAAGTTTGGGGTCCGAACGACCTTTCAGAAGAAGGTATCGAAGAGCGCGAAGCTTGGATGCTTAAAGCCAATGAGCGTTGGCATGGTTTCGGCAATCTTGCCGAAGGTTTCAACATGCTTGATCCGATTAAAGCCACCATCATTACACCAGGCTTGGACGTGGATGGTGACTTCTCTGATGAGTTTGGGATTCCTGCCGCTATCGTCACTAAATACCTTGCTGAACATGGTGTGATTGTTGAAAAAACTGGCCTGTATTCATTTTTTATCATGTTCACCATCGGCATTACCAAAGGCCGTTGGAATACTATGGTGGCTGCCCTGCAACAGTTCAAAGACGATTACGACAAGAACCAGCCGCTTTGGAAAGTGTTGCCAGAATTCGCTGCTAAATTCCCTCGCTACGAACGCACTGGCTTAAAAGATTTGTGTGCTCAAATTCATGGAATCTATAAACATAATGACGTAGCGCGCTTAACTACTGAAATGTATCTTTCAAACATGGTGCCCGCCATGAAGCCGACTGATGCATTCGCAAAAATGGCGCATCGTGAGATTGATCGTGTATTAATTGATGAGCTAGAAGGCCGCATTACTGCCGTATTGCTAACCCCGTATCCTCCAGGTATTCCGTTGTTAATTCCTGGCGAACAGTTCAATGCGATTATCGTCAACTACTTGAAATTTGCCCGTGAGTTTAACGAACGCTTCCCCGGCTTTGAGACTGACGTTCACGGCTTAGTGAAACAAGTGGTGGATGGCAAGGCCATGTACTTCGTGGATTGCGTAGCAGACTAAATCATCCTTTTAACAAATAAAAATAGGCGCTTAATAAGCGCCTATTTTTTTGAATCGAACCCCATCAGTTTCGCTGATAAGTCATATAGCTAAAACCTAAACCATTCTCAGCCTGATGGCTTTCACGCTCTCCTGCTTTCCAATCAGCCTCGTCAAACTGAGGGAAGAAGGCATCGCCTTCATAGTCCGCATCAATCTCAGTGATATAGAGCTTATTAGCCAGCTTTAAACCGTCTTTGTAAAGCTCCGCACCACCAATCAGGAATACTTCGTTATCGTCGCCACAAGCAGCTATTGCGGCCTCAAGGCTATTCACAACAATGGCACCTTCGACTTTGTAATCTTGATTACGCGTCACAATAACCGTGGTTCTACCTGGCAATAAACGGCCAAGTGAATCGTAAGTTTTGCGACCCATAATAATGTGATGACCTGTAGTTAAAGCGCGGAAGCGTTTAAGGTCTTCTGGCAAATGCCAAGGCAAGGTGTTCTTAACGCCGATGACGCGCTTTTTAGCAATCGCTACGATTAAAGACAAACATGCCATACTAAACAGCGACTACGCCTTTAATTGGCGGGTGCGGGTCGTAGCCTTCTAGCGTGAAGTCTTCAAATTTGAAATCAAAAATATCTTTTACGTTTGGATTGATGTGCATGATTGGCAAAGTACGTAAATCACGCTTGAGCTGCTCGTTCACTTGCTCAAAATGGTTGCTGTAGATGTGTGCATCACCGAGCGTGTGCACAAAGTCACCCAATTTTAAGCCACACACTTGCGCCACCATCATGGTGAGCAAGGCATAAGAAGCGATATTAAACGGCACACCCAAGAAAATATCTGCACTGCGCTGATAAAGTTGGCAGCTTAATTTGCCGTCAGCAACATAGAATTGAAAGAACGCATGACATGGTGGTAACTTCATTTGATCCACATCCGCGACATTCCAAGCAGAAACTATTAAGCGCCGTGAATCAGGATTGCTCTTTATCATGTTCACGACTTGCGTGATTTGGTCGATATGCGCGCCATCTGGCTTAGGCCAATTGCGCCATTGATAGCCATACACTGGGCCTAAATTACCATGTTCATCGGCCCATTCATCCCAAATGCGCACCCCATTTTCTTTTAGGTAGGCAATATTCGTGCTGCCTTGCAAAAACCAAAGTAGCTCATGAATGATGGATTTTAGATGGACTTTTTTAGTGGTGAGTAGCGGGAAGCCTGCATTCAAATCAAAACGCATTTGATAGCCAAAAACAGAAACCGTCCCTGTGCCCGTGCGGTCTTCTTTTTTGTTGCCATGTGTCAGTAAATGGCGAACTAAGTCTTGATATTGCTTCATACTTGCTCCGTTTGATAACTCTACTTAGGTATTAGCAACTAAATAAGCCTTAACTGCATCCACATCCGCATTCATCACTTCGAAGCGTTGCGGAAGATTTTCGATGCCTTCTAATGATGCTGGGCGTTCTGGCGCATAGCCTAAAGCTTCAACAATCGCATCTTCAAACTTAACAGGCAATGCGGTTTCTAATACCAGCATCGGCGTATTCACATCGCGCAGCTCTAAAGCCACTTTCAAGCCATCAGCGGTATGCGTATCAATTACAACACCGTATTTAGACTCAGCATCACGGATGGTATTCATGCGATGAAGATGATTGCTACTGCCAGATACAAAACCGTAGCCTGCAATTTTTTCAAACAAGCCAGCTTGCTTAATATCAAAAGCGCCCCCAGCATCGACTGATGACCAAAGCTCACGCAATTTTGATGAATCCCGACCAACCAAGTCGAATACAAAACGCTCAAAGTTTGAGGCCTTGCTAATGTCCATTGAAGGGCTTGAGGTGTGGTAAGTGTTCGCTGAACCACGTGGGCGATAAACGCCTGTTTTGAAGAACTCATCAAGCACATCATTTTCATTAGTCGCTACAACAAGCCTATCAATCGGCAATCCCATCATGCGTGCAATATGGCCTGCACATACATTGCCAAAGTTGCCTGATGGCACCGCAAAGCTGGCTTTTTGGCAATTGTTTTGCGTCACGGCAAAATAGCCTTTGAAGTAGTAAACCACTTGCGCAGCAACACGCCCCCAGTTGATTGAGTTAACGGCACCTATCTTATTTGCTGCTTTAAAAGCATGGTCGTTAGAGACCGCTTTGACGATATCTTGCGCATCATCAAATACGCCTTTCACAGCGATATTAAAGATGTTTTTATCTTGCAAACTAAACATCTGTGCCGCTTGGAAGCGGCTCATTTTTTGATGTGGTGAAAGCATGAATACGCTCACACCTTTTTTGCCACGCATGGCATATTCAGCCGCAGAACCGGTATCGCCAGAGGTAGCCCCTAATATATTAGTGGTTTCACCTTTTTTAGCGAGCACATATTCAAACAAGTTTCCAAGCAGTTGCATCGCCATGTCTTTAAACGCCAACGTTGGGCCATTTGAAAGCGATAGCAAATACAGATTATTTTCTAATTTAAGTGTTGGCGTTATGTCTTCAGCATTTTGCCCTTTACGTGTATAGCAATAAACCTCTGCGCGATAAGTCTTATCAACAATCGTGCGTAAATCTTGCGCTGGAACATCTTGCTCGTCGATTAAACGAGTTAAAATCGCGAAGGCTAAATCTCGATAGTTCATGTCGCGCATCGCGCTTAAATCACCGTCGCTAAATTGTGGATAGCTTTCTGGCAAATACAAACCACCGTCAGGCGCCAAACCACCCAGCAAAATTGCGCTAAAACTTAAAGCAGGCGATTGCCCACGGGTACTGATGTATTTCATTTATTTAATTCTTCCATACGCAATTTCACCACAGCGCCATCAATCGCTGGCAAGGCTTCAATCGCTTGAATTGCGGCATTCATATTTTTCTCAACTGTGATGTGCGTCAAAATCACAATATCGGCTTCAGTCTCACCATCTTGCGGTTCTTTTTGCATCATCGCATCGATAGAGATTTGCCTATCACCTAAAATTTTCGTCACTTCAGCCAAAACGCCTGGCTTGTCTAAAGCACGCATACGTAAATAATACGCCGTGCTAATTTCGCCAATAGGCAAGATAGGCGTATTCGCTGTTGCCGTTGTATCGTGATAAGCCAAGTAAGGCACACGCTCTTCAATGCTTGTGTTTTGCATACGCGCCACATCAACCAAATCTGCAATCACTGAACTGCCTGTTGGCTCTGCGCCAGCACCCGCGCCATAATAAAGCGTAGGACCTACTGCATCACCCTTCACTATCACGGCGTTCATGGCGCCATCCACATTGGCAATTAAACGCTTTTCAGGAATCAAAGCTGGATGCACGCGAATTTCAATACCGTTGTCGCTATGTTTAGTAATCCCTAATAGTTTCACACGGTAGCCAAGCTCTTCAGCATAACGAATATCTTTGGTCTCAAGCTTGGTAATGCCCTCGGTATAGACTTTATCGAACTGCATCGGAATACCAAAACCAATCGCAGCCATAATCATGAGCTTATGCGCGGCATCAATGCCCTCAACATCAAATGTCGGGTCCGCCTCGGCATAACCTAAGCGCTGGGCTTCACCAAGTACATCAGCAAAGGCGAGGCCTTTATCACGCATTTCTGTCAGGATAAAGTTGGTAGTGCCGTTAATAATGCCGGCAATCCATTCAATCTTATTGGCTACTAAACCTTCACGTAGCGCTTTAATAATTGGAATGCCGCCTGCAACGCCTGCTTCAAATGCGACAATCACGCCTTTGGCCTTGGCTGCTGCAAAAATCTCATTACCATGGGTAGCAATCAACGCTTTATTAGCAGTGACCACATGTTTGCCATGTTCAATGGCTTTCAACACCACGTCCTTAGCTAACGTATAACCACCAATCAACTCAACCACCACATCTATATTCGGGTCAGTCACCACTGAAAATACATCATCCGTGACTTCCACTTGACCGTTGGTCAGCTTTTTTGCAAGCTCAAGGTTGCGGTCTGCCACTTTAACAACTTCTATTTTGCGACCGGCACGACGGGAAATTTGTTCTTGATTACGTGTTAATACAGCGTATGTTCCACCGCCCACTGTGCCTATACCAAGCAAACCAACTTTTAATGACTTCATACTGTTCATATACTTTCGTTAACGATTGTTATATTGTTATTTAGTGCCGTGCTGTTTTCGATATTGATCTAAGAAACGTGCGATGCGCGTAATCGCTTCTTTTAAGTCATCCACGTTAGGCAAGAAAACGACTCGGAAATGGTCAGGTGTTTTCCAGTTAAATCCAGAACCCTGCACCAATAAGACTTTTTCTTCCAAGAGCAAATCCAAGATGAATTGTTGATCATCCTTAATTGGATAAACTTTTGGATCAAGCTTAGGGAATAAATACATGGCTGCTGCTGGCTTATAGCAAGTCACGCCAGGAATAGATGTCAGCATGTCGTAAGCCAAATTACGCTGTTTAAATAAGCGACCCTCTGGCGAAACTAAATCATTAATACTTTGATAGCCACCCAATGCCGTTTGGATACCTAACTGGCCTGGCACATTGGCACAAAGGCGCATTGAAGCAAGCATATTCAAGCCTTCGATATAATCATTAGCGTGTTTCTTTTCGCCAGAAATAATCATCCAACCTGCACGATATCCACAAGTGCGGTAATTTTTAGACAAGCCATTAAATGTTACGAACAGCACATCATCTGCAAGTGATGCAATTGAGGTGTGCGTATTGCCGTCGTACAAGACCTTGTCGTAAATCTCATCCGCAAAAATCACTAAATTGTGATGTCGGGCAATTTCGATAATGCCTTGCAAAATCTCATCAGGGTACAAAGCACCTGTTGGATTGTTTGGATTGATAATCACAATGCCGCGGGTATTGGCGGTGATTTTTGATTCAATGTCTTTGAGATCTGGCAACCAACCAGACGCTTCATCACACACATAGTGATGCGCTGTGCCGCCAGCTAAAGTCACCGCCGCCGTCCACAATGGGTAATCTGGCGCAGGCACTAGCACATGGTCGCCATTGTTGAGCAAGCCCTGCATTGCCATCACGATAAGCTCAGAGACGCCATTGCCAATAATGACATCATCTATTGTCACGCCATCGATATTTTTTTGTTGGCTGTAATGCATAATAGCTTTGCGCGCGGCAAACAGCCCTTTAGAATCTGTATAGCCAGATGCTTGATCCATATTGCGAATCACATCTTGCAGGATTTCTTCAGGGGCTTCAAAACCAAATGGCGCAGGATTGCCAATGTTCAATTTGATAATGCGATGACCATCTTCCTCCATCTTTTTGGCGCGCGCCAATACCGGGCCACGAATGTCGTAGCAAACATTATTAAGCTTGGAAGATTTGAGTAAAGGTTGCACGGCAAAAACCTAAGCAGAAAAATGTGTTATCTTACCCGTGAAGGCCATATCAGGCAATGAATCAAGCGACTTTCAGGCCTAGCGATTCAGTCTATTTAATACGAGAAATTGAGATGAAGTTACATTTAACCCAAGCAGATGGGAAACAGCTCATTACAGGCTATAGTCAAGATTGGATTTCGATTAATAATCTCGTCTATCCACAAAGCTTAGTTGTGCTTCCGGAAGAACTAATATTGGATTGGGCTGTGAGCGATTTTGACAGCTTAAGTGAGGGCAATTTTGAATGCTTATTGGCCTATCAACCTGAAGTGATTTTGCTAGGAACTGGCTCAAAACATCGATTTATTCGTCCGCACCTCATTCAACACCTCACAGTCGCGAACATCCCTGTGGAATGTATGACCACCGATGCGGCCTGCAGAACTTACAACATCCTCATGGCTGAGGGTCGCAAAGTGGCTGCAGCACTCATTTTATAGATGCCGTTTTTATAAATGCATCCGAAAAACAAACATCAAGGTCGTTATGACTTAGTAGGGCTATCAATTTCGAATCCAAAACTCAAGGCTTTTGTAAAGCCAAATGCTTACAACGATTTATCCATTGATTTTGCAAATCCCAAAGCCGTTAAAGCACTCAATCAGGCCCTTTTAGCGAAGGACTATCAAATCGCTGAATGGGATATTCCAGACCATTTTCTTTGTCCGCCTATTCCAGGACGCGCTGACTACATCCATTACTTAGCTGATTTAATTGATGCTGATAAAAGCAAGAAGATGACAGGCTTGGATATTGGCGTAGGTGCAAACGCGATTTATCCACTGATTGGGCATCGTGAATATGGCTGGGATTTTATTGGCGCAGATATTAATGCGAATGCTATCAAAAATGCACAAGCCATTGTGGATGCAAATGGCTTAAATAATTGCATTCAATTCAGGTTGCAAAGTCATGAGCATCAGATTCTCAAAGGCATTATTCAAGCAGACGATGCCTTTGATTTCACCATGTGCAATCCACCTTTTCATGCCTCACTCGAGGATGCACAAGCTGTTACACAGCGTAAAATTTATAGCTTAGCTAAAAACGCTGGAAAACAACTCACCAAAACAATCAATGCAAAACTCAACTTTGGCGGGCAAGGCGCTGAGCTATTTTGCAAAGGCGGAGAACTTGGTTTTATAGAACGCATGATTAAAGAAAGTGCCCTATATAAAAATCAATGTCGCTGGTTTACGACCTTGGTTTCCAAAGCGAGCAATTTGCCAAAAATAGAACGCTCACTTAAAGCCATTGCGGCAAAGAAAGTTAAAATCGTTGAAATGTCACAAGGCCAAAAACAAAGCAGATTTGTCGCTTGGTCATATGTTAATTAACAAAGCGGATGTGCGATAAATTGATCAAACAAGTTAACAGGCAAAGGCTTAGAAAAAAACCGCCTTTCGGCGGCTCTTACGAAGTAGCAAAAAACTTAAATATTTTTGGTTGAAAGTGTGATTGAAGCATTCGTTCCACCAAAACCAAAGCTATTTGAAAGCGCCGTTTCGATTTTCACGAGATCAATCCGCTTGCGAACAATGTTCATGCCTTCAGCCGCTGGATCTAAATTTTCAATATTAGCTGACGCCGCAATGAAATTATTTTCCATCATAATAAGCGTGTATATCGCCTCATTCACACCAGCTGCGCCAAGTGCATGACCTGAAAGTGACTTGGTTGAAGCAATCGCCGTATCACTATTGCCGAACACCGCACGAATCGCTTCCAGCTCTTTAGTATCACCCACTGGCGTACTTGTGCCGTGTGTGTTGATGTAATCAATTTTACCAACGCTTTCAGTCGCCAACTTCATGCAACGCTCTGCACCTTCACCACTTGGTGCAACCATGTCGTAGCCATCAGAAGTCGCACCGTAGCCAACTACTTCAGCGTAGATTTTTGCGCCACGCGCTTTCGCATGTTCATATTCTTCCAACACCAAAATGCCGCCACCGCCAGAAATCACAAAACCATCGCGATCTGCGTCATAAGTGCGGGAAGCTTTGTCGGGTGTTTCGTTGTATTTACTTGAAAGCGCGCCCATCGCATCAAACAAGAATGACATCGTCCAATGCTCTTCTTCACCACCACCAGCAAATACAATATCTTGCTTGCCTAATTGGATTTGCTCAACACCAGCGCCAATACAGTGCGCACTTGTTGAACAAGCCGAGCTAATGCCGTAATTCACACCCTTGATTTTTGCACCGGTTGCTAAACAAGCGGCAATACCGCTAGACATGGTTTTTGTGACCATGTATGGTCCAACACGACGAATACCTTTTTCAGTTAATGTATCAGTAGCATCTAGCATGCTTTCTGTGGATGTGCCGCCAGCGCCAACAATGAGGCCCGTACGCACATTAGAAACCATTTCTTCAGGCAAAGCCGCATCAGCAATCGCTTCTTGCATAGCAAGCCAAGCATAAGCATGGCCCTTAGCCATGAAGCGCAAAAGCTTACGGTCAATCAAAGCCTCAATATCAAGGTTTTTAATTGAGCCTGCAACATGAGAGCGCAAACCACGATCCGCATACTCTTGTTGGATTGAAATGCCTGAGCGGCCTTCATAAAGACTGTCTTTCACTTCAGCTACATTGTTACCTAAGCTAGAGATAATCCCCATGCCAGTTACGACGACACGACGCATAATACCGTTCTCCCGAACTACTTTATTTTTGTAATTTTAAAAATGATCCGTACTTGCAAACAATCCTACACGCAAATCATTAGCCACATAAATTTCACGACCATCCAACTCCATACGCGCATCCGCAATACCCATCACCAATTTACGCATAATCACACGTTTTAAATCAATGTAATAAGTAATTTTTTTACCTGTAGGTAATACTTGCCCACTGAATTTAACTTCACCTGCACCTAATGCACGGCCACGCCCAGGACCGCCTTTCCAACCCAGATAGAAGCC
>Ga0209550_10002271_pt1 | contig 18472 bp, 19 predicted proteins | sample LauGreSuBDMM15SN_2_FD_187567 | JGI IMG/M metagenome (GOLD analysis project Ga0209550, IMG submission 187567) | Freshwater lake microbial communities from Lake Michigan, USA - Su13.BD.MM15.SN (SPAdes) (version 5) | ecosystem: Environmental > Aquatic > Freshwater > Lake | place: Lake Michigan...
GGGGTCGAAACGCTTGACAGCTTTCATCAAGCCCACATTGCCTTCTTGAATCAGGTCAGCATGGGGCAGGCCGTAGCCCATGTATTGGCGGGAAATGGACACCACCAAGCGCAGGTGCGACAAGATCAACTTTCCAGCAGCGTCAAGATCATTGTGGTCTTTCAGGCGGCGGGCAAAAGCTTGTTCTTGCTCCAAAGTGAGCATGGGCAGGCGGTTCGCCGCGGATATATAGGCTTCAATGTTGCCGAGTGGGGGCACCAAGGCCCACGGATTAGCAGCAACCGGTGTTTGGCTTGAGAGGCTTAAAGCAGTCATTTGAGGTCTCCTAACAGACGAGATAGCCCTATATTAGCACTCTCTAGCGGAGAGTGCTAAGGATTTTTCGGGTTAACCCTGACGGTGTCAGGGAGGCCTTGTTTCCCAGCAAAAACCGCCTTCCCCCCCATGGCCTCTTCAATCCTCAAGCCCTCGTTCCATTTGGCCATGCGCTCGGACCGCGCAAACGATCCCACTTTCAGCTGCCCCGTATCCCAACCCGTGGCCAAATGCACGATGGCGGTATCCTCGGTTTCGCCAGAACGAGCTGATACCACCATGCCCCAGCCTGCCGCCCGCGCCACGTCCATGGCTTGCCCTGTCTCGGTGATGGTGCCAATTTGGTTGGGTTTCAGCAGCACCGCGTTGCAGGCTTTGTCTTGGATGGCTTGGGTCACCAAGCTGGCTTGGGTGACCAAATAATCGTCGCCCACCACCTGAATTCGTTGACCTACAGCGTTAGTGAACGCCTGCATACCGGCAGTGTCGCCCTCAGCAAAAGGGTCTTCCACCGAGAGAATGGGGTATTTGTTCACCCAGCCCAGCAAGACTTCTAGCCACGCTTCGCTGTCAAATTCTTGGTGCTCCAAGCCCAGCTTATAGGCACCGGCGCGGCCAAACTCCGAGGCGGCGATGTCCAAAGAGATGACCATTTGGTCGTAGCTGTAACCCGCTGCGTCGATAGCGCGGGTCAGGGTTTGCAACGCTTCTTCGTTAGAGTCAAAAGAAGGCCACCAACCACCTTCGTCGGCCACGCCAGCAAGTTTGCCCGCCGCAGCCATCAGCTTGCCTGCCGAATGGTAGACATTGGCAACCATCACCAGCGCTTCGTCAAAACTTTGGGCACCCACGGGCATGACCAAAAAATCTTGAATGTCCACACGCCGCCCCGCGTGGGCACCGCCACCAAAAATTTGGATTTCCGGCAAGGGCAGGCGCACAGGTTTGTCGCCTGCCAAATAGCGCCACAGTGGCAGGTGTTCGCTGGCCGCCGCCGCTTGCAACACCGCCAGCGAGGTGGCGATGGTGGCGTTGGCACCCAAGCGGCTTTTGAGCGGTGTGCCATCTAAGGCAATCAGGGTGTGGTCAATTTTTGCTTGCTCTCGTGCATCCATGCCCAGCAAGGCTTGGGCAATGGGGCCGTTGACTTGGCCCACGGCTTGGCTGACATCCAAGCCACCCAGTGTGGGGCCGCCATCACGCAACTCCAGCGCTTCTCGACTGCCGCGAGAAGCACCTGCAGGTGCCACGCCACGTCCGAGAGAGCCGTTGCTCAGTTGCACATCGACTTCCACGGTGGGGCGACCGCGAGAGTCCCAAATACGGCGGGCATGAAGGTGTTGAATCTTGGTGCTCATCAAGGTGTCCAGTGTTGTCGCAGGGTTTGCAAAAGGGCTGTGGGTTGAAGCAAAAAGGGTTTGGCAAAGCGTCGCACCTGCTCGCGCTGTGCGTCGGAGGTGATGTATTCCACGGGCGACTTGCCATCCACCCGTGCCAGCAGCATCCCCGCCAGCAGGGCGCAGGTTCGTGCCTCAAGGGCACCGCTGTCTTCCCAACTCACCACTGATAAATAGCTCTGTGCCAAGGCATCAAAGCTAGCCAAGTAAGCCGCGTGGTGGGCGGGTTGCCATAGGCATTTCAGCAGCAAATGGTTGAGCACAAAGGCCAAATCGAAAGCAGGGTCGCCGTACCAAGCGCATTCGGCATCCAAAAACACGGGGCCGTGCGGGCCTACCAAGATGTTTTTGGGGCTCACGTCGCCATGTACCAAGGCGTGTTTGTGCGACAGGGTTTGTTGCACCAAGCCGTGCAAAGCGTCGGCGCAATCGGGGTGGCGCAAGGCGGTGGCGTTGAAATAGGGGTCAAGGCGAATGGCGATGAAATCTGCGTCGTGGTCAAAGGCTTGACTTAAAACTACCTGTCCGGCACTTGCACCATGCCAAGCCGCCAAACAATGCGCCACTTGTTGGGCAGTGTCTATGCTGACCACGCCAGCCTGCAATTGGTTTTTCCATACGTGATGGGCTTGAGGTTCCAGATAAGCCATGGCAAAAACGCAGTCGGTGGCGTCTTCACCCAATAGCGCAGGAACCGCTTGGGGCAGGTGTTGCGCGGCAAAGCGCAACCATGCCACCTCGTCTCGGTTGCGCTTGACCGGCGCTTCCCACAGCGCCGCTACCTTCAGTTGTGGCAAAGCACGTTTAAGGCAAAAGGTTTGCCTTGGCGTGTCCACCCGCACGATGAGGGAGGAAACGCCGCCGGTCAACGGTGTGAAAGTGACCTCTTCATGGGGCAGCAGCAAGCCCATGCGTTGCAGGGCTGGCAGCATCGCTGCGAACTCTTGCGACACGGTTGGATGGCCTAGTGAAGAGCTCATGGGGTGTCTGAAAATTCAGCTGATCAGTGCTTGGGCAAATTCTTGCGCGTTGAAGGCTTGCAAGTCTTCGAGCTTTTCGCCTATACCGATGAAATACACCTTCAGCGGTTGGTCGGCTTGTGGGTCGCGTTGCTGCGCCCACAAGGCAATGGCGGCCAGCACACCGCCTTTGGCTGTGCCGTCTAGTTTGGTGACGATCAAGCCTGTCAGGCCCAGCGCTTCATCAAACGCCTTGACCTGTGCCAAGGCGTTTTGACCTGTGTTGCCGTCAATCACCAACAACACTTCATGCGGCGCTTTTGTATCAGCCTTTTGGATGACACGTTGGATTTTTTTCAGCTCGTCCATCAGGTGCAACTGGGTAGGCAAGCGTCCTGCGGTGTCAATCAACACCACATCGCGTCCTCGCGCTTTGCCTGCGGTCACTGCGTCAAAGCTGACTGCGGCGGGGTCGCCTTGGTCTTGGCTGATGATGTCAACTTGGTTGCGGTCAGCCCACACCAATAACTGCTCTTTGGCGGCGGCGCGGAAGGTGTCTGCGGCTGCCAACAAAACGCTGTGTCCTGCGTCGCTTAAGTGGCGTGTGAGTTTGCCAATGGTGGTGGTTTTCCCTGCACCATTCACACCGGCCACCATGATGACGGTGGGTTTGTTCACGTCCAGCGACCATTCCCCTTGCAAAGGAAGCAGTACCTCTGTCAGCACCTCGGTCAGTAATTCTTTGACCTGTGCGGGTTGGGTGCTGCCACTGGCTTTGACGCGCAACTTCAAGGCTTGCAAAACGGCTTGAGTGGCAGGCATTCCCGCGTCAGCCATTAACAGCGCAGATTCAAGCTCTTCATACAGGGTGTCATCGATGACTTTGCCGCCAAACACACCCGCGATGCTGCTGCCTGTGCGTTGCAAACTGCTGCGTAAACGACCCAACCATGTTTGGGCCGCGACTTGCGAGGCCGATGGCCCTTGATCGGGCAAGGCTGTTGGCGCTGGGGTCTTTCGTTTGAACAGGCTGAACATGGGGGCAAGGGTTTCTAGAATGATGGGTTGCTCGCCATGGGGCGAGCTTGAGCTAAAGCCATTCTATGAAACCCTTCTTCCCAGCACTTCCAAGCAACTTCAAGCTGTTTCTCTTGGGGACGGCGCTGTTGCTGGCCCTGCGTCCTGCCTTGGCGCAAACACCCGCCGAAGCTCTACAGTTCACTTTGAAAAACGGTATGACGCTCATCATCAAGGTGGATAAACGTGCGCCTACCGCGGTACACATGCTGTGGGTACGGGTAGGTTCCATGGACGAGGTTGATGGCGTATCGGGCGTCGCCCATGTCTTGGAACACATGCTTTTCAAAGGCACGGCCACGGTCAAGCAAGGCGAGTTTTCGCGCCGCGTGGCCGCTTTGGGTGGGCGAGAAAACGCCTTCACCAACAAGGACTACACCGGTTATTACCAACAAATTCCGTCCAAGCGTTTGCCTGAAGTCATGGCGCTTGAGGCTGATCGCTTTGCCAACAACCAGTGGCCAGACCTTGAGTTCACCAAAGAGGTCGAGGTGGTGAAAGAAGAGCGACGTATGCGCACTGAAGACTCGCCCCGCATGTTGATGTACGAGCAACTCTATGCCACCCAATTTGTCGCCTCGCCTTACCGCCGCCCCGTCATTGGTTGGATGAACGACTTGGACGCCATGACCCCGCAAGACGCCCGTGACTTTTACCGCCGGTGGTATGTCCCCGCCAATGCTGCCATTGTGGTGGTGGGCGATGTGGATGTGGCCGAGGTCCAGCGCTTGGCTGAATCCACCTACGGGCAAATTCCCGCAGGTGTGGTACCTGCGCGTAAGCCCAGAGAAGAGCCCACCCAAACCGGCACCCGCCGTGTGTTGGTTAAGGCACCCGCTGACCAAGCCTATCTCGCCTTGTCGTGGAAGGTACCCAACTTCTCTGGCTTTGAAGCCACTGAGGACAACCGCGATGCACTGGCGCTGACTTTGCTAGCCGCTGTTTTGGATGGCTACAACGGTGCTCGCTTAGACCGCGCTTTGGCGCAAGGCGAGGGCCGCTTGGCCGACCGCGCAGGTGCCTCCAACACCATGAGTGGACGTGGCCCTCAGGTGTTCATGCTCGACGCGGTACCCGCCAAAGGTAAAACCCCAGAGCAACTCGAAGTCGCTTTGCGAGCCCAAATTACCAAAATTGCCAAAGAAGGCGTGAGCGAAGCCGAGATGCGCCGCGTCAAAGCGCAGTGGATGGCTTCCAATGTTTATCAACGCGATTCGACTTTCAACCAAGCCCGAGAGTTGGGCAGCAGTTGGATTGAGGGTATGCCTCTCGACAGCGCCGAACGCGTTCTGGAGAGCTTGAACGCCATTACCCCCGCCCATGTGCAAGCGGTGGCGGCCAAATATTTCGGTGACGACACATTGACGGTAGCTACCTTGCTGCCCCAAGCTGGATCGCGGGCCTTTGCGCGAAAACCCAGCGCAGGAGCACGCCACGGGGAGGGCGCACGATGAAACGCATTGCATGGTTGGCTTTATGGTTTTTGCCTGTGGCTTCGTTTGCAGGTATCCCTATTCAACACTGGACGATGCCCACGGGAGCCAAGGTGTATCTGGTGGAAGCGCCCGGCATACCAATGGTGGATGTGGAAATCGAGTTTGACGCGGGTGCCCGTCGGGATCCTGCAGGCCAGGCAGGTTTGGCTGTTGCGACTGCCAGAATGATGGGCAAGGGCATCAATAACTTCCAAGGCCAACCCGCCATGGATGAAAACCAGTTGGGCGAAGCGTGGGCCGATTTGGGCGCCATGGTCAGCGCCAATGCCGGCAGCGACCGCATGAGCTTTTCCTTGCGCAGTCTCACACGCCCTGAGTTACTTGACGCTGCCGTGGCTTTGGCGGCAAGGCAGTTGGCCGCCCCCAGTTTTCCCAATGATGTGTGGCAAAGCGAGCGTGAGCGTTGGGTAGCCTCGATCCGTGAATCCAATACCAAGCCTGCTACGCAAGCAGGCAAGGCCTTCAACCAAGCCGTGTTTGGCAAGCATCCTTATGGTGCGGAAGTGGATGAAGCCAGTTTGCGACGCATCGACTCCGCAGCGATGGCGCAGTTTGTGTCGCGCCACCTGCTGCTCTGCCAAGCTAAGATCAGCGTGGTGGGCGCCGTCAACCGAGCACAAACAGAGCGTTTGCTTAACCAACTGCTCAGCGGCTTGCCACGCCATAGCGCTTGTCCTGTGTTGCCCACCGTAGCTGAAGTATCAGCTTTGAAAGAGGCAAAAGCCCTGCAAATTCCTTTTGAATCGGCCCAAGCCCATGTGTTCATCGGCCAGCCAGGCATCGCCCGCCAACACCCAGATTTCTTTGCTTTGACTCTTGGTAACTATGTTTTGGGTGGTGGTGGTTTTGTGTCGCGACTGACCAACGAGGTGCGTGAAAAACGGGGTTTGAGCTACAGCGTTTACAGCTATTTTTCGCCCACCCAGCACGCCGGTGCATTCTCCGTGGGATTGCAAACCCGCCCTGACCAAGCTGCTCAAGCAGTACAAGTCGCCACAGATGTCTTGAGTGACTTTGTGCGAAATGGCCCCACCGAGCAAGAGGTACAAGCCGCCAAAGATTTCATGATTGGCGGCTTTGCACTGCGCTTGGACAGTAACCGCAAGCTGCTTGACAACCTCAGCAACATCGCATGGTTTGATTTGCCTCTTGACTACTTAGACACTTGGTCTGCTGAAATTGACAAAATCACGGCCACCCAAATACAGCAAGCCTTTGCCCGTAACTTGCAGCCCGAGCGCATGGTGACCGTTATTTTGGGTGCCAAGCCTTGAAACCAGGCGAGGTGCGCATCATTGGTGGCGAATGGAAGCGCAGCAAACTGCCGCTTCCGCGTTCTGTGGATATTCGGCCCACCCCCGACAGGGTGCGGGAAACCCTCTTCAACTGGCTGGGCCAAGATTTAACAGGCTGGCATTGTGTGGACGCTTTTGCGGGTACCGGTGCGCTGGGTTTTGAAGCTGCTTCCCGAGGCGCTGCCCATGTTTTGTTGTGTGATGCCAATGCTTTGTGCATAGAGGCCATGGCCAAAAGTCAGGCCAAGCTCGGTGCCAACCAACTGCGCATGGTGCGAGGGGACGGCTTATCGACCCTGAGACAACAAGCGCCTCAAAGCGTGGACTTGGTGTTTTTAGACCCGCCTTACGACTTTGCGCAGTACCCAATGGCATTGGCGGCAGCTGCGGTTTGCATCAAACTTTCGGGGCAAATTTACCTTGAAGCCGCCAAAGCATGGGGCGATGAAGACGTCAGCGCTTGGGGCTTACGCGTGGTCAAGCATTTGAAGGCTGGCGCGGTGCACGCCCACTTGTTACAGCCAGCGGCATAATGCCCCGAACTGTTCGCGTCTAGGAGCATTCATGTCCGCCCAAGTCATTGCCCTGTACCCCGGAACCTTTGACCCCATCACTTTGGGTCATGAGGACATTGTTCGGCGTGCCGCTTGCATGTTTGACCAAGTGGTGGTGGCAGTGGCCAGCGCCCACCATAAAAAAACCATGTTCACCTTGGAAGAGCGCTTGAACATGACCCGAGAAGCTTTGCATGACTGCGCCAATGTGCAAATCCAAACCTTTGATGGCTTGGTGATTGATTTCGCCGCCAGCCTAGGTGCCACCACCATGGTGCGCGGTATTCGCTCTATGACCGATTTCGATTACGAGTTTCAACTCGCCGGCATGAACCGCCGACTCGCCCCCAAGATTGATACTGTGTTTTTAAACACACTGGATGTCTACCAGTGCATCTCCAGCACCTTGGTACGTGAGGTCAACAATTTGGGCGGTGACGTCACCCAGTTTGTCTCGCCCAGCGTGCTGCGCTTTATGCTGGCTAAAAAAGTCACTTGAGACACATATGTCCTTGATGATCACGGACGAATGCATCAATTGCGATGTGTGCGAACCTGAATGCCCCAACAACGCCATCTTTATGGGCATAAAGATTTACCAAATCGATCCCGCCAAATGCACCGAATGTGTGGGTCACTACGATGAACCACAGTGCGTTCAGGTGTGCCCTGTGGCGTGTATTCCGGTAGACCCGCAGCATGTCGAAAGCAGCGACACACTGTGGGCCAAATACCGACGCTTGGTGGATCAACCGGCACCCAGCGCTTGAGCGTTTAAGCGCTATTCAACTGGCACTGCTTTACGGGCCTTTTTCGTCTTGGTTTTTTTCTTTTTAGCCTTGACTTTGGTTTTGTCCATCACTCCATCGCTACCCTGCGCTTTGAAGGCGCGAGGTTTGCCTTTGTCAGCCACCTTGTCCGACTGAGAGTCTTCGCAAGGTTTCATTTGGCCTTCGTGCTCGCAAAGCAGGGCGGGTTTTTCTTTGGGTTTGGCGTGAAGGGCGGGGGAGGTAGCCAGCGACAGGCTAAACAGTGTCAGACCCAGCATTGGGGTCAACAGGGGGAGAATTTTTTTCATTCGAAGCGCCTTCCTTTAAAGGAGAAGCCGCCGCCGGACGTGGCGGTTTGGGCCTGGGCGGCTTGCTGGTGTGCACCATTTGCATGGCTTTTTCCATCTCACCGCTTACCAAGCAGGCTAAGGCTTGAAGGCTGCGGTCGATGGAAGTGTCAATCAATATTCGCTGCTCAGGTGCAGGTTTCTTCAAAACCCAGTGAACCACTTCCGACTTGACACCAGGGTGGCTGATACCTATGCGCAAGCGCCAGTAGGCGTCTGTGCCCATTTGGGCATGGATATCACGCAAGCCGTTGTGGCCGGCGTGGCCGCCACCGAGTTTGAGTTTGGCTTCGCCAGGCACCAGGTCTAGCTCGTCGTGTGCGACCAGCATGTTCTCGGGGGCAATTTTGTAAAACTTCGCCAACGCTGCTACCGATTTGCCCGACAGGTTCATGAAGGTGGCGGGTTTGAGGAGCCACAGCGTCTGCCCTTGAAGCGTGGTACGTGCAGCCCAGCCATGGAAATTTTTCTCTGGCTGCAATGGTGCTTTGAGTTGCTGGGCGAGCTGATCGATGAACCAAAACCCAGCGTTGTGGCGGGTGTGCTCATATTCAGCGCCTGGGTTGCCCAAGCCAACAAATAATTTGATCATGCGGGAATTATCTACCCGTCATCCTGAGGCCGATCCTGCGACACGCGACAAGAGATTGCTTCGCTTTGCTCGCAATGACGAAAGTGTTTGGACGAAAAAAAGCCCGCTTGAAGCGGGCTTTTTAATGGCCGACACAAAGAATTACTTCTTGCCTTTGCCTTTGGCAGGAGCTGCTGCAGGCGCTGCCGCTTCAGGGGCAACTTCTTCCGCTACGGACACCACACTGACCAACACAGGGTTGTTTTTACCGTGAACCACCGCTTTGACGCCCTTGGGCAAGCTGATGTCGGTGACGTGCAGCGAATGACCTTTTTTCAAGTCACTCAAATCGACAGCGATGAACTCGGGCAAATCCGCTGGTAAGCAGGTGATTTCCAATTCGTTCATGACAGGGTTGACCAAACAACCATCGGCTTTGACAGCGGGTGAGTTTTCTTGACCGCTGAAGTGCAATGGCACTTTCATATGCAAAACCGTATCGACTTCTACGCGTTGGAAGTCGATGTGCAGAACCAACTGTTTGAAGGGGTGGTATTGCACATCGCGAAGCAACACTTTGGAGGTTTGACCAGCCAACTCCATCTCTAGGATGGTGGCGTGGAAAGCCTCTTTTTTCAGTGCGTGCCACAGTGCGTTGTGGTCGAGTTCAATGGACTGAGGCTGATGCGCCTTGCCACCATAGACGATACCGGGCGTGCGACCGGTGATGCGAAGACGGCGGCTCGCACCCGTACCTTGCTTAGCGCGCTCAAAAGCGACAAATTTCATTTTCTTCTCCTGATGAAGTCCACCGCGACCAATGTGACTTCGGTTTCAATAAAGGGCTGCGAACAACCCCGCTGTGTTGTTTTCTGACTGGACTAGAGCTTAAAAAAGCTGGTCCTGATCAGAGAACAAACTCATGACCGACTCTCCTTTGGCGATGCGCTGAATCGTTTCTGCGATCAGCGGCGCCACCGAGAGTTGGCGAATCTTGGAACATGCCAACGCTTGCGCGTTGAGCGGAATGGTGTTGGTGACGACGACTTCGTCAAGGGCTGCGCCATCGGAGATGCGATCAATGGCAGGGCCAGAAAAAATCGGGTGGGTGCAATAGGCATAGACCTTCTTGGCGCCCCGTTGCTTGAGCACCTCGGCAGCTTTGACCAAGGTACCTGCAGTGTCAATCATGTCGTCCATAACCACGCAGTTGCGGCCTTCAATGTCGCCAATGACGTGCATCACCTCGGACACATTGGCTCTGGGTCGGCGTTTGTCAATAATGGCCAAATCGCAATCCAGTTGCTTGGCCAAAGCGCGAGCCCTCACCACGCCGCCCACATCGGGCGACACCACAATCAGGTCGTCGTAGTTTTGCAAACGCAAATCGCCCAACAAAACGGGCGAGGCGTAAATATTGTCGACAGGGATATCGAAAAAGCCTTGGATTTGATCGGCATGCAAATCCATGGTTAGCACCCGCGCCACGCCAACGGTTTGCAGTAAATCGGCAACAACCTTGGCTGAGATGGGCACCCTTGAAGAGCGCGGACGGCGGTCTTGGCGCGCATAACCGAAATAAGGGATGACAGCGCTGATGCGTTCAGCCGAAGCCCGCTTTAAAGCGTCGACCATGATCATCAATTCCATCAGGTTTTCGTTGGTGGGGTAGCAGGTCGACTGCACCACAAAAACGTCGCGGGCACGGACGTTTTGGTTGATTTCAACGGTGACTTCGCCGTCCGAGAAACGACCAACATCAGCCGCGCCCAGTTTGATGCCCAGGTGCTCTGCGATTTCGGCGGCCAAAACAGGGTTGGCATTGCCGGTAAAGACCATGAAATCGGAGGGAGCGTTTGACATGGCTGGCTTGATTGGTGGACAAAAAGGAAGGACAAGCAGTCAGCAAAAGTGCAGAAATGCCGCTGTACGTCACTTCCGGCGAAGTGGAAAAAGGGTGGCAGGGGAAGAAGGATTCGAACCTTCGCATGCTGGAATCAAAATCCAGTGCCTTAACCAACTTGGCGACTCCCCTACACGGGAAACTTGTATTTCAACAAGCTTCCAGCTAATCGTCGCAGGAGACCCATCGGTGCAAAGGATGAACCTCCAAATTGCTGCAAATTCGCCAAGTCCATCCATCGGGTGGGTGGGGTAACACCGTCGATGGCTCGATCTTGGCAAACACCGCACTACCTGATCCTGTCATCCTTGGCTGCAAACTTTGGTTTTCCAGCCAGTTAAGGGCTTGGTTTACCTCGGGACACAACTTTTGGGCAACAGCTTGCAAGTCATTGCGCCCAAAGGCGTAAGGCTGTGCAGCAAAGTCCAACATTGTAGCAGGCTGAGAATCTCGAGACAGCGCAGGGTCTTGAAAAATTGTTGCGGTGGACAGTCCTTGCTTAGGCTTAAGCAGCACAAAACGCGCAGGCGGCAAATCCATTGCCTGGAGTTGTTCGCCAATGCCTTGCACCCAGGCGTTGCGGCCGCCTAAAAAAAATGGCACATCTGCGCCCAAGGAAGCTCCCAGAGGAAGCAGGCGCGATAACGGCCAATGCAGCCCCCAAAGTCGGTTCAAAGCTAGCAAGGTGGTGGCGGCGTCTGAGGACCCGCCACCCAAGCCTGCTTCAGAGGGAAGGTTTTTTTGCACCCGAATCAGGGCACCTTGTGGTGTGCCACTGGCTTTTTGCAACGATTGTGCAGCCTTCAAGCAGAGGTCAACCGCAGGCAAGGGGCTGCCAAGGTCTTGGCGCAAAAGTTGTCCGTCTTCTCGCAAGTCAAAGTGCAGCACATCCCACCAGTCAATCAACATAAATGCCGATTGCAGCAAGTGATAGCCATCGGTACGTCGGCCGGTGATGTGCAAAAACAAATTCAATTTGCCTGGCGCAGGGACATGGTGCAAGGACTTCATGGCAACAAACGGGCTTCAGGGGTTGGGGTCTAGCAGCACCGTCAACTGCAAAGCGGGCATTGGTTGTTGCCGCTCAGCCATGACGCGACGGCCAGACTTCAACGCTTGCGCATTGATTTGCCAGCCATTGACAGGCGGGCCGGTGCGGTCTAGCCAAGCCATCAACTGCGGCAAAGGCAAGGCTGCGCCTGTGAGGCGCAGAGTCAACTCGTCCATAGAGGCAAAACTTTGCACCTCTGAGCCTTGCAGCAAGTTCGCGCCTTGCGGGTTCCAGCGAACCATCGCCATGGTGGTACCCAAGGGGGACAACAAGCTAAGTTGCCCTTGCTCTGGACGGCCCGTCATTTCAAAACTGGTGCTGAATTGCTCGGGAGGGTTTTTCTCTATTCTCAGGGTTAAGCGGCCCTCCCAGTGGCCTATCGCCTCGGGATTTGTGGTGTCCACTGCCACATGGCGCGGTACAGTACTGCAAGCAGTTAGTACAACAAGCAGGGCACAGCCAAACGTAAGCGCACATCGTCTGATGCAAAGCATCAGAGCTTGACTTTCAAACGTTTCAAGGTCTGTTGCAGTAGTTCGTTGGTTTGGTCAACGCGCATAGCCTCTCGCCAGATTTTTTTAGCCTTGTCTTGCTGACCCAAGCTCCAATGCACTTCACCTAAATGTGCGGCGATTTCCACGTCAGGTCGATTGGCATAGGCACGTTCCAAGATGGCCAAAGCTGAAAGCTTGTTGCCCAAGCGAAATTCCACCCAACCCAAGCTGTCAACGATATAGGGATCTTCAGGCGCAAATTCCAAAGCTTTGACAATCAGTTCACGGGCTTCAGGCAAGCGTAAATTACGATCAGCCAAGGAGAAACCCAAGGCGTTATAGGCGTGTTGGAAGTCCGGTTTGGCAGCGATGATGCTGCGCAAGAGCTTTTCCATTTCGTCTAAGCGACCTAATTTTTCAGACATCATCGCTACTTCGTAGCGCAGGTCGAGGTCATCGGGTTCGTCTTTGCTGGCCTTGGTCAATACTTGGTAAGCATCGTCGTATTTTTTGAAATCGCGCAGCAACTTGACTTCGGCTTGCAACTTGGCTCTCTTGGCTTGGGGGGTATTGCTGGGAAGTTGCGCGATCAAGGCGCGGGCTTTGGCCATATCGCCTTTGCTAGCGATCAGGTTGGCCCTTTGTACCTGCACTTGGGTCAACTGCTCGGGGTCTTCAATTTTGTTCAGCCATGACTCGGCTTCTTTGTTGTTTTTAGCTTTGATGGCGAGTTGGGAAAGCATTAAATAGGCTTGCGACAGACCGCGTACCTCTTGTTTATCCTTTTCCAGATCAAGAAAGCGCAGCAGAGAAGTTTTGGCTTGCTCGTCTTGTGCTTGCTCGACTTGAACCGCGCCCAAAAGCAGCCACACATCTGAGAAATTGGGCATCTCTTGCGAGAGCTTTTGCAGTTGCACCAAGGCATCATTCAAGCGCTGGGTGTCAATCAAAACTCTGGCGTAGCTGAGTTGCAGATTGGGTTGTCCGTTCTTCTTCAACGCTTGCAAAACCAATTCTTCCGCTTGCGATTGGCCCAGCGACAAAAGCTCTAAGGCCAGCATAGCGGGCTCTGGGGAATCGGGCGATTTGGCCAGCGCCAATTTGGCAGCTTCCACGGCTTGGGGGAGTTTTTTCGCCCAGATGCGCATACGCCCGATGGTGGCCCAACTCACCGCGGCTGTGCTTGCTTGGGTGGTGTAGGGCGTCAAGGCCTGCTCAACCACGGCATTGGCCAATTCTTTGTCTTGTACCTGTGAATAAATTTGGGGAATACCGGTGATACCTTCGGCCTGTTGCTCTGGCGGCAACAAGCTGATGCTCGAGCGCAGTGTGGTCACGCTTTCTGTCAGTTGGTTCAAGGCGATCTGGATTTGCAGCACATAGCCGTTGGCTTCGTGCGATTTGGGATGCGCTTTTTTCCAAGCTTTGGCGCTTTCAAGCGCCAAGGGGCCAGAGCGAGCTGCCAATGCCACTTCAACCGAGCGCTTGTAAACCGTTTCATCGCCACTTTTGCGAGCGGCCTCAAAAATCATGGAGTAGCCTGCACTTGGGTTGCCTTGGGTGACTTGCATTTCACCTAGCAGGATGAGCAACATCCATTCCGAATTGAGCTTGGAGTTTTGAATAGCGGCAGTTTCAGTCTCTTTGGGGGGGAGCGATTGCTGTGCCCAAGCAGAGTTAAAGGTGCCGCAAAACAGGGCCAAACTGGTTGCGCCAGCAAGCCAAGCATTGCGCGGTGCGTATGTACAAGGATATGAGTTCATCGTGGAATGATAATCGCAGCATTCTCTATTCTGCTTGCCATGCCTGAATTACCCGAAGTTGAAGTGACCCGCCTGAGTTTCGCCTCTCGCATCGCTGGTGCGAAGATCTCGAATGTGGCCATGGGCAAAGCTTTGCGCTGGCCTTTGGGTTGCCCCCCTGACAGTTTGCAAGGACTAGTGGTTTTAGGGGTTCGCAGGCGGGGTAAATACCTTTTGCTGGATTTAAGCCGAGGCTTGTTATTGATTCATCTTGGGATGTCGGGGTCTTTGTCTTTTGGCGAGGCCTTGAGTCCACCCGGTCCTCACGACCATTTCAATTGCTTGACCGACAAAGGCTTGTTGCGCCTGCATGATCCGCGCCGCTTTGGGGCGGTGGTTTATGCCCCAAGCCAAGACAGCCCTGTTGCTCAAAAATTGCTGGGAACCTTGGGCGTGGAGCCTTTGGAGGACAGTTTTGATCCAGAGCTTTTTGCAAAGGCGCTGAAAACACGCCAAACCGTCATCAAGCAGCTATTGCTGGCGGGTAATGTGGTGGTGGGCGTTGGCAATATTTACGCCAGCGAAGCGCTTTTCATGGCGGGTATTCGTCCGACCACACGCGCTCAGCGTATCAGCAAAGCCCGGGTATTTAAGCTTCACGCAGCCATTCGGGAAGTGCTGATGGCGGCCGTTGCCCAAGGTGGCAGCAGCTTGCGCGATTTTTCCAACACGCAAGGACAAAACGGCTACTTCCAGTTGCAAGCCATGGTCTATGACCGAGCGGGAGAACCCTGCCGTCAATGCACCACAACCATCAAGCGTTTGGTGCAAGGGCAGCGCTCCACCTTTTATTGCCCTCAATGTCAAAAGCCGTGATCAAGGCGCCAAGCTTTGCCAAGCGTTTGGTGGCTTGGCAAAAGCAGCATGGCCGGCATGACTTGCCTTGGCAGAGCAGTGCAGACCCTTACCGCGTGTGGTTGTCCGAGATCATGCTGCAACAAACCCAAGTGGTGACGGTAATGGCTTACTACGACAAGTTTTTAAAGCGTTTCCCAACGGTGTCTGTTTTGGCCAGTGCCAGCTTGGATGAGGTGTTGGGATTGTGGAGCGGGTTGGGCTATTACAGTCGCGCCAAAAACTTGCATCTCTGTGCGCAGATGGTGGCGAGTGAGCATGGCGGTGTTTTTCCAAACAACAAAGAGGGCCTGCAACAGTTGCCTGGCATTGGTCCTTCCACCGCTGCGGCCATCGCCTCTTTGTGCTTTGGAAAACGAGAAGCAATATTGGATGGCAATGTCAAACGTGTACTGACGCGGGTCCATGGTTTTGGACACGACTTGTCGCATGCAACCCATGAGAAAGCCCTTTGGAAGATTGCGCATCAGGCTTTGCCAGTGCATGAAAGTGATATGCCTACCTATACCCAAGGCATGATGGATTTGGGTGCGACTTTATGCACACGCAGCCAGCCTGCATGTGCTCGCTGTCCTATGCAGGATCTGTGCGTAGCGCACCATGAAGGCCAAGCCAGCCGCTACCCCGTCAAGACGCGCAAGCTCAAACGCAGCGCCCAGGTGATGTGGTTGTTGTTCGTTCGCAGCGCAGAGGGTGCGGTTTGGTTGCAGCAGCGCCCGCCCAAGGGCGTGTGGGCGAGTTTGTTCACATTCCCCATTTTTGACAGCGAAGAGGCATTGTTGGCGTCGCTGTCAAAGCCTTTGCAAGGCAAGTTGCAGTTTGCGCCTGCCTTTGTGCATGTGCTGACCCACAAGGATTTGCATTTGCATGTGGCGCATTTGGCTCTGCCAGCAGCGAAAAACTTTGGGGAAACAGGGCAGTGGTGGGCTGCCCAAGACTGGCCAAATTTAGGCCTACCAGCGCCGGTGCGTCAACTTTTGTTGAATTAGATAGCGTCGAGTTCGCGGTGACGCTTAAGGCTGACCCAATCAGCGGAAAAACGTTGGTGCAAAGCTTCCACCAAATACACCGAACGGTGTTGACCCCCCGTGCAACCGATGGCGACTGTCACATAGCTTCGGTGATCGTTTTTAAGGGATGGCAGCCATTGATCTAAAAAGTCGCTTATATGCAGCTGCATGGTTTGCACCGGCGTTTGCTGTGCCAACCAAAGCGCTACCGCAGCGTCGCGGCCTGTGAGGGGTTTGAGATCGGGTTCGTAATGGGGATTAGGCAACATGCGCACATCAAACACAAAGTCCGCATGAACAGGGATGCCGCGCTTGAAGGCAAAGGATTCGAACATCAGCGTTAACTGAGCGCTGGGCGCCGTGACCAAGGAGTGCACATAGTCTTGCAACTTACCCGCACGAAGCAAGCTGGTGTCGATGATGTGGGACTCTTCGCGCAAATCGGACAAAAGTTTGCGCTCGAGTTCAATGGCTGCCACCAAATCGCGGGTAGAAACTGCCGCGCCTTTGTCTTCGCGTGAAAGAGGGTGGTTGCGCCGAGTTTCAGAAAAACGGTGTACGAGGGTGTCGGTGTTGGCGTCCAAAAAAAGCAGTCTGATGTGCACCTGTTCTTCGCGCAGTTGAGCCAACTGTGCGGGTACCAAATGCAAGGCGTGGGCGCTGCGAACATCCATGGCAATGGCCATCTTGTCTTGTTGGGTTTGGTCTTCTAGGTGAACCAAAGGCATTAGCAACTCGGGCGGAAGGTTATCTATGCAGTAGTAGCCAGCGTCTTCAAGCGCGTGCAGGGCAATAGATTTGCCAGAGCCGGACATGCCTGTGATCAAAATGAGTTCGCGGTTCATGCGCGGGTTGCCTTGGGTTTGGGCGCAGCCTTGGTCATGGCTTGCAGCATTTCACGCGCATGTGCATGGGTGGTGTCAGACAGTCGCTCACCCCCCAGCATGCGGGCAATTTCGGCCACCCGTTGCTCGCCAATAGCGGGGGTTACCTGACTGGCGACACCTTCTTTGTCAGCGTGTTTGGAGACCACCCAATGGTGGTCGGCGCAGGCGGCCACTTGGGGTAAATGCGTCACAGCCAACACTTGGCGGTCTTTGCCAAGTTGTTTCATGAGGCGACCCACGGTTTCGGCGACTGCGCCGCCAACACCCGCATCCACTTCGTCAAAAATGAGTGTTTGTGCTGTGCCTAACTGGCTGGTGGTGACTGCGATGGCCAAGGCGATGCGAGAGAGTTCGCCCCCCGAGGCAACCTTGCCCACGGGTCTGGGCGTGCTGCTGGCATGACCTGCGACCAAGAAGTGCACTTCCTCCAAGCCATGGCTGGCGGGTTCTGGCAGGGCTTGCAGTTGTACTTGAAATTGACCGCCTTGCATTCCTAAGTTTTGCATGGCTTGGGTGATGCTGGTCGCCAACTTTGGAGCGGCTTTTTGTCGTGCTTGAGAGCGTTTGCGAGCCTCGGCCATGAAAGCGCTTTTGGCTTTTTCTTCGGCAGCCTCGAGTGCAGCCAAATTGACTGCGGCGTCTAGCTTCACAAGTTCTTGCTGCCAGCCGAGGTAAAGCGCTGGCAACTCTTGGGGTGTGCGTTTGTAGCGCCGTGACAGACCCACCCAAAGCCCCATGCGGGCATCAATATCGGCCAAGCCTTGGGGGTCAAGATCGGCACGGCGCAACCAAGCTTGCAGGCTGTGCGCGGCGTCCTCGGCTTGCGCCAGCGCAGAGCCCAGTTGGTCAGACAACTGTTGGAACTCGGCTTCAATATTGGCTTGCTCTTGCAATGCCTTGACCGCTTGTGCCAAGTGGCTGTGCGCAGCGTCTTCCTCTTGCAGGTGCGTGAGCGCTGTTTGCGCTGCATCCAAAAGGGTCTGTGCATGTGACAAGCGGGTGTGTTGAGCGTTCAAGTCTTCCCATTCGTCAGCGCCTGGGGCGAGTTTGTCTACCTCGCCAATTTGCCAACTCAGTCGCTCGCGTTCTTGTTGCAGTTGGTCTTGCGCCAAGCGGGCGTGTTCCAAGGTTTGCAGGCTTTGCCGCCAATCGTTCCAAAGGGTTTGTAAAGCTTGTGCAGGAATTTGGGCGTAGGCGTCGAGCAAATCGCGCACCGCGCTGGGACGTGTCAGGCTTTGCCACGCGTGTTGGCCATGAATGTCGAGCAATTGATCACCAATTTCACGCAATTGCGTGGCTGTGGCTGGGCTGCCGTTGATCCATGCGCGGCTTTTGCCTTGTGCGTCTATGCTGCGTTTAAGCAGTAAATCGTCGGCAGCATCAAAGCCGTTGTCTTGCAGCCAAGGTTGTAGGTGGGCAGGGGTGGAAAACTCAGCGCACAACTCGCTGCGAGCAGCACCTTCACGCACCACGCTGGCTTCGGCACGGGCACCCAGAACCAACTGAAGTGCATCTATCAATATAGATTTGCCAGCCCCAGTTTCTCCACTAAGAACGGTAAACCCAGCGCCGAACTCCAACTCAAGTTGACGCACGATGACAAAGTCACGCAGGCTGATGCGTTGCAAGCTCATGAACCACCCTCATTCCAATGCAGTTTATGGCGCAGTGTGTCAAAGTAATTCCAAC
>Ga0209550_10002272_pt1 | contig 18470 bp, 25 predicted proteins | sample LauGreSuBDMM15SN_2_FD_187567 | JGI IMG/M metagenome (GOLD analysis project Ga0209550, IMG submission 187567) | Freshwater lake microbial communities from Lake Michigan, USA - Su13.BD.MM15.SN (SPAdes) (version 5) | ecosystem: Environmental > Aquatic > Freshwater > Lake | place: Lake Michigan...
TGCTTGGCTGCAAGCGATGCGTACCGGGCAACGGGCATCACCTCAGGCGACGAATCGCCAGCAGGCTGGCTCCTACAAAAACAAGAGCTCGTCTTTTCCACTGTACGAGCTTGCCTGCAAGCGATGCGTGCCGGGCAACGGGCATCACCTCAGGCGACAAATCGCCAGCAGGCTGGCTCCTACAAACAAAGTCGAAAAAAAACCGGCCGCGAGAGGCCGGTTTTTTCAAGCGCGGAACAATCAGCGCTTTTGACGGAACTTGCGCAGGGCCGCAATCTGGGCGGCCATGACGTGCAGTTCGGACTGGGCTTTGGCCAAGTCGATATCGCTTTTGGCGTTTTTCACAGCTTCTTCAGCCGCTTGACGCGCATCGTTGGCCTTGGCTTCGTCCAAGTCCTTGCCACGGATGGCGGTGTCGCTGAGCACGGTCACGCGGTCTGGTTGGACCTCCAACACGCCACCGGCCACGAAAACGAACTCTTCTTTGCCATCAGGCAGCTCGATGCGCACTGCACCGGGGCGAATGCGGGTGATCAAGGGGGTGTGGCGGGGGAAGATCCCCAACTCACCCGACTCACCCGGCAGCGCCACAAACCTGGCCTCGCCCGAAAAGATGGACTCTTCGGCGCTGACCACATCCACTTGGAGGGTACGCATGCGAGTTCCTTAGACTTTCTTGGCTTTTTCGAAAGCCTCGTCGATGGTGCCAACCATGTAGAAGGCCTGCTCGGGCAGGTGGTCGCACTCGCCGCTGACGATCATCTTGAAGCCGCGAATGGTCTCGGCCAAGCTGACGTACTTGCCGGGCGAGCCAGTGAACACCTCAGCCACGTGGAAGGGCTGCGAGAGGAAACGCTGGATTTTGCGTGCGCGGGCCACGGCCAGCTTGTCTTCAGGGGCCAATTCGTCCATGCCCAAGATCGCAATGATGTCGCGCAGCTCTTTGTAGCGCTGCAGCGTGCCTTGCACGGCGCGGGCCGTTTGGTAATGGTCGTCGCCAACCACATTGGGGTCGAGCTGTCGGCTGGTGGAGTCCAGCGGGTCCACCGCAGGGTAAATACCCAGCGAAGCGATGTCACGCGAGAGCACCACAGTGGAGTCCAAGTGGGCAAAGGTGGTGGCAGGCGAGGGGTCGGTCAAGTCGTCTGCAGGCACGTACACGGCCTGAATCGAAGTGATGGAGCCGACCTTGGTGGAGGTGATGCGCTCTTGCAGGCGACCCATTTCTTCAGCCAGAGTAGGCTGGTAACCCACGGCAGAAGGCATGCGGCCCAACAAGGCGGACACTTCGGTACCGGCCAAGGTGTAGCGGTAGATGTTGTCCACAAAGAACAGCACGTCACGGCCTTCGTCGCGGAAGGACTCGGCAATGGTCAGGCCAGTCAGCGCCACGCGCAGGCGGTTGCCTGGGGGCTCGTTCATCTGACCGTAGACCATGGCCACTTTGGATTCGGGCAGGTTCTCAAGGTTGACCACGCCGGAATCGGCCATCTCATGGTAGAAGTCGTTGCCTTCACGGGTGCGCTCGCCCACACCTGCGAACACCGACAAACCCGAGTGGGCTTTGGCGATGTTGTTGATGAGCTCCATCATGTTCACGGTCTTGCCCACGCCCGCGCCGCCGAACAGGCCCACCTTGCCGCCTTTGGCGAAGGGGCAGACCAAGTCGATCACCTTGATGCCGGTTTCCAGCAACTCGGTAGAGGGCGACAACTCGTCATAAGCGGGGGCTTTGCGGTGAATGGACGCGGTTTGCGCCTGGTCCACAGGGCCGCGCTCGTCAATGGGGCTGCCCAGCACGTCCATGATGCGGCCCAGAGTGGCCTTGCCCACGGGCACGGTGATGGGTGCCTTGGTGTTGTAGACCATGTTGCCGCGGCGCAGGCCGTCGGACGAGCCCAGCGCAATGGTGCGGACCACGCCGTCACCCAGCTGCTGCTGCACTTCCAGGGTGAGGGTGGAGCCTTCCATTTTGAGGGCGTCATAAATGCTGGGCATCTGGTCGCGCGCAAATTCCACGTCCACCACAGCGCCAATACACTGAACAATCTTGCCTAGAGCTTGAGCCATGATTGAGTCCTTTTCTGTTCTTTAAATCTGTTCGACGTCGGCCAGGTGGCTCAGACGGCAGCCGCACCAGCGACGATCTCCGAAAGCTCTTTCGTGATCGCTGCTTGGCGTGTTTTGTTGTAAACCAACTTGAGTTCCGAGATGACGCTGCCTGCGTTGTCGGTGGCCGACTTCATGGCCACCATGCGGGCTGACTGCTCAGAGGCCATGTTTTCAGCCACCGCTTGGTAGACCAGTGCTTCGACATAGCGGACCAGCAGATCGTCAATGACGGTCTGCGCATCCGGCTCGTAAATGTAGTCCCAGTCCCTGTGGCCATGGTCGGCTTCCAACTTGGCCAAGGGGAGCAACTGCTCCACCACCGCCTCTTGGCGCATGGTGTTGACGAACCGGGTGTAGCACAGCTGCACCGTTTTGACCTTGCCAGCGGCGTAAGCGTCGAGCAGCACCTTGACGGGGCCAATCATTTTTTCAAGGTGCGGCTTATCGCCCATCTGGGTCAGATGCGAGACCACCGGAACACCTACGCGGTTCAAAAAGCCCAGCCCTTTGTTGCCAATGGCCACCGCTTGCACCTTGTGGCCAGTAGCCTCCGCCTCGCGCAGCTTGACGGTGAGGGCACGCAACACGTTGGTGTTCATGCCACCACACAAGCCCTTGTCGGTGGTCACGACGATAAAGCCAGTGGCTTTGGCGTCGTTGCCACGCATGAAGGGATGCGTGTACTCAGGGTTGGCCTGGCCCAAATTGGCCGCGATGTTGCGTACCTTATCGCTGTAGGGTCGAGCGGCGCGCATCCGCTCTTGCGCTTTGCGCATCTTGGAGGCGGCCACCATTTCCATGGCTTTGGTGATCTTTTTGGTGTTTTCCACCGATTTGATCTTGCCGCGGATTTCCTTGCCTGCTGCCATATGAGTTCCTAGAAGGTTCTAAAGCTTGCTTGGAGTCTGAGACTCAAGCAAAGGACTTCTTGAACTCGGTGATGGCGGCGGTCATCTCGGCTTCGGCCTCTTTGTCCATGGCCTTGTTCGCCTCGAGCTTGCTCATCAGGGCGGAGTACTTGTCTTTGAGAAAGCTGTGCAGTCCAGATTCGAAAGCCAGCACTTTCTTGACCTCGATGTCGTCCATAAAGCCTTTGTTTACGGAAAACAAGGTGGCGCCCATGGCGGAGATGGGCAAGGGCGAGTACTGGGCCTGCTTGAGCAGCTCGGTCACGCGTGCGCCGCGGTCGAGTTGCTTGCGGGTGGCCTCGTCAAGGTCGGACGCAAACTGGGCAAAGGCCGCGAGTTCGCGGTACTGGGCCAAGTCGGTACGGATACCACCAGACAGGCTCTTGATCAGTTTGGTCTGGGCTGCACCACCGACGCGCGACACCGAAATACCGGCGTTGATGGCGGGGCGGATACCGGCGTTGAACAAGCTGGTTTCCAAGAAAATCTGGCCGTCGGTGATGGAGATCACGTTGGTGGGCACGAAGGCGGACACGTCGCCAGCTTGTGTCTCAATGATGGGCAAGGCCGTCAGCGAGCCGGTTTTGCCTTTGACTTCACCTTTGGTGAAGGCCTCGACGTAATCGGCGTTGACGCGGGCTGCGCGCTCAAGCAAGCGGCTGTGGAGATAGAACACGTCGCCGGGATAGGCTTCGCGGCCTGGGGGGCGGCGCAGCAGCAGCGAGACTTGGCGGTAAGCCACGGCTTGCTTGGAAAGATCGTCATACACGATGAGCGCGTCTTCGCCGCGGTCACGGAAATACTCGCCCATGGTGCAGCCCGAGTAGGCGCTGACGTATTGCATGGCGGCCGACTCAGAGGCCGAGGCCGCCACCACGATGGTGTAGTTCATGGCACCGACTTGCTCCAGCGAGCGAACCACGTTTTTGATCGACGAGGCTTTTTGACCAATCGCCACGTAGACGCAAGTGACGCCCTGCCCTTTTTGGTTGATGATGGCGTCAATGGCCACAGCGGTTTTGCCGGTCTGACGGTCACCAATGATCAGCTCGCGCTGACCCCGGCCCACGGGCACCATGGAGTCAATGGATTTGAGGCCGGTTTGCAGCGGCTGGTCCACCGATTTCCGAGCAATCACGCCAGGGGCGACCTTTTCGATCACGTCGGTCATCTTGGCGTTGATCGGGCCTTTGCCGTCAATGGGCTGACCCAGGGCGTTGACCACGCGGCCAATCAACTCGGGGCCCACAGGCACTTCCAAAATGCGGCCCGTGCACTTGACGGTGTCGCCTTCGGCAATGTGCTCGTACTCGCCCAAGATCACGGAGCCGACAGAGTCGCGTTCCAGGTTCAAGGCCAGGCCAAAGGTGGGAACGCCGGCGGCAGTGGGAGGGAACTCCAACATCTCGCCTTGCATCACGTCAGACAAGCCGTGAATGCGCACGATACCGTCGGCCACGGACACCACGGTGCCCTGGTTGCGAATGTCGGCACCTGCTCCAAGCCCCTGGATGCGGCTTTTGATCAGTTCAGAAATTTCTGCTGGATTGAGTTGCATGACTCTTTCCTTCTTTCTAGGTTGTTGGCGGTCGAGAGCTTTAAGCTCAGGCGATCAGCGCCACTTTCATTTGTTCCAAACGGGCTTTGACCGAAGCGTCTAGCACCTCGTCACCCACCACGACACGCACGCCGCCAATGATCTCGAGATCGATTTCGACGCGCACATTCAAGCTGCGACCAAAACGCTTTTCCAAGGTGAGCGATAGCTCAGCCACCACATCGGCGTCCATGGCAAATGCGCTGTAAACGATGGCGTCCGACGAGCCGGCCTGGGCATTGACCAAGGCACGAAACTGAGCGGCGATATCGGGCAGGGCAGACAGTCGACCGTTGTCGATGACTGTGCTCAGAAAGTTGGTGGCTTTCTCAGTCAGCGCCGACTTGACCACGCCCGCAAACACGTCTAGCGTTTGCTGGTCCGTGACTTTGGGGTCGGCTGCGTATTGCTGGAGCTGTGGATTGGCTGCAATGGCAGCGACTTCGTCCAGCCAGTCGGCAGTGGCAGCCAATTCCGAACCGCAGGCCTTGTACAAGGCCTCGGCATAGGGGCGAGCAATGGTGGCAAGTTCAGCCATGGCCTAGAGCTCGGCTTTCAAGCGACCCAGCAGGTCGGCATGCACACTGGCATTGACTTCCTTGCGCAGGATCTGCTCGGCGCCTTTGACCACCAGCACAGCGACTTGCTCACGCAAGACTTCGCGGGCCTGAACGGCCTGCTGCTGCGCTTCGACTTTGGCTGCGGCAATGATCTTGGCTGCCTCTTCCGAGGCTTTGGCCTTGGCCTCTTCGATCATGGCCTGGGCTCGGCGCTCGGCCTCGGCCAGTCGCACGGCAGCGTCATTGCGAGATTTGGCCATGTCTTCCTCAACCCGCTTGTTGGCGGTGGCGAGTTCAGATTTGGCTTTGTCGGCAGCGGCCAGACCGTCAGCGATTTTGAGTGCCCGCTCGTCCAGCGCTTTGGTGATCGGGGGCCACACGAATTTCATCGTGAACCACACCAGGATCGCGAAAACGATAGCCTGCAGGAACAGAGTTGCGTTGATGTTCACGTCTCAATCCTTGTACGGCTTGAAAAAGTCAAGCGATCAGCGCAGGACAAATGGATTTGCAAAGGCAAACAGCAGGGCAATGGCCACGCCGATCAGGAAGGCCGCGTCAATCAGGCCGGCCAAAATGAACATTTTGGCTTGCAGCTCGTTCATCAGTTCGGGCTGGCGAGCAGCGGACTCGAGGAACTTGCCGCCCATCAGGCCAATACCGATGGAGGCGCCCACAGCACCCAGACCAACGATCAAACCGCAACCCAAAGCGACCAAGCCGAGAATGTTTTCCATGAAATACTCCTAAGTAAAGAAAAAGAAAAAGGGGGAAAGGGAAAGATCATCAATGCGAGTCGTGCGCCTGACCGGTGTAGATCAGGGTCAACATCATGAAGATGAAGGCTTGCAAGGTGATCACCAAAATGTGGAAGATGGTCCACACAGAACCGGCCAGAACATGGCCGATGGCCAAGCCCACACCCGTTGCCGAGAGGGCCCAGCCACCACCCATGAGGGCAATCAGCATAAAGACCAGCTCACCTGCAAACATGTTTCCAAACAGCCGCATGCCGTGGGAAACCGTCTTGGCAAGGTACTCAATCATTTGCATCAAGAAATTGATCGGGTAGAGCAGCCAATGGTCGCCAAAGGGAGCGGCAATCAACTCGTGGGCCCAACCACCCAGGCCTTTGATCTTGATGTTGTAAAAAATGCAAATTAACAGCACCGAGCAGGACAAACCCAGCGTGGTAGACAAGTCGGCCGTGGGCACCACGCGCATGTAGTCTTTGAAACCCAAGGCAGGTCCGGCGGTGTGCCAGATTTGGGGGATGAGGTCGACGGGCAGCATGTCCATGGCGTTCATCAGGAAAATCCAAACGAACACGGTCAGCGCCAATGGAGAAATCAGCTTGCGGCTGGCGGCGTTGTGAATCACGCCTTTGGCCTGGTTTTCCACCATTTCGCTGAGGATTTCAACGGCGGCCTGGAAGCGTCCTGGCACGCCAGAAGTGACCTTGCGTGCGGCCGACCACAGCAAAAAGCACCCCAGGGCACCGAGCACCACCGAGAAGAAGATCGAATCAAAGTTGAACAGACTGAAGTCAACGACGCTGGTCTGCTTGACACCTTGAAAATTGAAATCCATCTGCAAATGCTGCAGGTGATGCTGGATGTACTCTCCAGCCGAATGCCCTTGTGCGCCGGCGTTTTCAGCAGCCATAAATCAACCATCCATCCAAAATCAAAACCGAGGGGGGTGATGCCGCTGCCACTTGTTCAGCGCCATCACCAGCCAATACATCTTTAGAGTGACCACAAAGCCAGCCACCAGCGCCAGCCAATTGAGATCGACCACCACACGGGGCGCCACCAAGAGCAGCGCCACCGTCAATACAACCTTGACCAATTCCCAGACAAAAAACCCCACCAAAGCCGACGACGCTTGAGAAAGCCGCCTCTGTCTAGACAGGGCCCTGGCAAACACCAGCGCCGGCACCCACACCGAAACCACCCCCCAAGCGACAGATGCCGCCAAATTGGACTGGCCCGTCACTGCAGCCGTCAGGGCCACCAACACCGCGCCCACCACCGCTTGCAAACCAAGCACACGCCAAGGCGAAGTGACCGGGTTTCGGGCCCGCCATGACTGCGCTTCTTGCGCTGTCAGGCTTTTGTGGTCATCGCGTCCATCTTCATCTGCAAAGGCGCTGTCACTGTGTTTCACTGGCGAAGGCGTCCGGCTTCAAAAATGTCAAACAATGCCTCAAATGTGTATTCTATTTAGCGAACTGACCCAATCCGCTTCATGCAAAAACATCATGCCCAGCTCTTGATCAGCCCAAAAGCAGCCGTCAAAATGACCAACTCTTTCTTCTTCGCACAGCATAAGAGCTTATTCAGAAAACTATCCATTATACGTAGAAACCCCCTGGGATCGTCAAATTTTTCCCGCCATCTGACAATTCAGTGTCCAGGGGCTTGGCGCTCCAGGGCCTCAGTGCCTTGGGTGACGAGTGTTTAGTCGGGCCCGCTGACAATAGCTCAACGAATAGCGCGATGTCCTCAGCCCGCCCCAGTTCCTCCACCGACCTTTTCTTTTTTTCTAGTTCACCATGCCAGACAGCTCAGGCTCTCTCATCACCTACCCCAGTGCCTTTCCAATCAAGGTGATGGGAGCAAAAGTTCCTGGCTTGGTGGAGGCGGTGAGCCTTATCGCCCGCTCTTTTGACCCTGACTTTGACCCTTCCACCATCGAGCTGCGCGAAAGCAAAGGCGGTCGCTACCAGGGCGTGACCATCACCATCACGGCCACCAGCCGCGAGCAGCTTGACGAGCTTTACCGCACCTTGTCCACCCACCCCATGGTCAAGGTGGTGCTGTGAGAACAGGCACAGCCATGCACCCACACCTGCTGGGGCGCGTTGATTACCTGCCCACGTACCAGGCCATGCAAACCTTCACGGCCAAGCGCGGCGCGCACACGGCCGATGAGCTGTGGCTGTGCGAGCATCCGCCGGTTTTCACCCAAGGCTTGGCTGGCCAGGCCAGCCACCTGCTGGCGCCAGGCGCCATTGCCGTGGTGCAGACCAACCGGGGTGGGCAAGTCACTTACCACGGACCGGGCCAGGTGGTGGCTTACCCGCTGATCAACCTCCAGCGCGCGGGCTACTACGTCAAAGAATATGTCTTTCGCATTGAAGAAGCGGTGCTCCGCACGCTGGCCCATGTGGGGGTGACCGGCCATCGCGTGGCGGGCTCGCCCGGCATTTACGTGCGGCTGGCCGATCCGTTTTCGCACGCGGCCCTGAGCGGGCCGCAGCCTGCGGACGACCCCTTCAGGGGCCTGGGCAAAATTGCCGCGCTGGGCATCAAAGTCAGCCGGCATTGCACCCTGCATGGCGTGGCTTTGAATGTGGCCATGGACTTAGAACCCTACCAGCGCATCAACCCCTGCGGCCACGCGGGCCTGCAAAGCATTGACCTTTCTACAATCGGCGTGCATATTCCTTGGGACGAGGCCGCACAGGTGCTGGGCAACAAGCTCAGCACTTTCCTCGCACCCTGAGCCGTTCACCACCAGGATTTTCATGAGCAGCACCCCCACCGTCCGCGTAGCGCAAAGCGTCCAAGACTACAACCCCTTGGCCAAGCAAAAAGCAGCCGCCAAGCTCTCGCGCATTCCGGTCAAGGTCGAGCGCGCCGAGGTGCTCAAAAAGCCCGACTGGATCCGCGTCAAGGCTGGCAGTGCCAGTTCGCGCTTCAACGAGATCAAGCAGATCCTGCGCGAGAACAAGCTCAACACCGTGTGTGAAGAAGCCAGCTGCCCCAACATTGGAGAATGCTTTGGCAAGGGCACGGCGACCTTCATGATCATGGGTGACAAGTGCACCCGGCGCTGCCCGTTTTGTGACGTGGGCCACGGCCGGCCCGACCCGCTGGATGTGAACGAACCAGAAAACCTGGCCAAAACCATTGCCGCCCTCAAGTTGTCTTACGTGGTGATCACCAGCGTGGACCGCGACGACCTGCGCGACGGCGGCGCGGGCCACTTTGTCGAATGCATACGCCGCACCCGCGAGCTCTCGCCGCAGACCCAAATTGAGGTGTTGGTGCCCGACTTTCGCGGCCGCGACGACCGCGCCCTGAGCATTCTCCAAGCCGCGCCACCCGACGTGATGAACCACAACCTGGAAACTGCGCCGCGCCTGTACAAAGAAGCCCGCCCTGGCTCGGACTATCAGTTCAGTTTGAACTTGCTGAAAAAATTCAAGGCCTTGCACCCGGGTGTACCGACCAAGAGCGGCATCATGGTCGGCCTGGGCGAGACCGACGAAGAAATTTTGCAGGTCATGCAAGACATGCGCGCGCACGACATCGAGATGCTCACCATCGGCCAGTACCTCGCACCCAGCACCAGCCACCTGCCCGTGCGCCGCTATGTGCACCCGGACACCTTCAAGATGTTCGAGGAAAAAGCCTGCGAAATGGGCTTTTCACATGCGGCGGTGGGCGCCATGGTGCGCTCTAGCTACCACGCCGACCAGCAGGCCCACGCCGCCGCACAAAGTCGCTTGGTCTGAGCACCATGCCCTGGCCGCGCGCGGCTCAGGGCTTGTACAAGAGTTGGGCCGGGTCTTCGCTGTCAATCACCTGCTGCGCCCAGGGCTGCAACTTGGTGGCGTCGGCCCGCAAAATCTGCTGCTTGACCGCTAGGATCTGTGTGGGGTGCATGGAAAAAGAACGCAGGCCCAGGCCCAGCAGCAGCCGGGTCATGGCCACATCCCCAGCCATTTCACCGCACACACTCACCCCCTTGCCCTGGCTGTGGCATTCGGCGATGGTGTCGGCCACCAGCTTGAGCACCGCCGGGTGGCAGGGATCGTACAGGTGAGCCACGGCTTCGTCAGCGCGGTCTATGGCCAGGGTGTACTGGATCAGGTCGTTGGTGCCCAGGGACAAAAAATCGAAATACTTGAGGAACACCTTGAGCATCAGGGCGGCGGCGGGCACCTCGATCATGGCGCCCAGCTTGACCGCGCCGTACACGGCGCCCCGGTTGTCGAGTTGCGCACGCGCATGGTCGATCAGCGACAAAGTTTGGCGAATTTCACGCACATGGCCCAGCATGGGCACCAGCAGATTCACCTGCCCGTGGGCGGCCGCTCGCAAAATCGCCCGCAACTGCGTCAAGAACATGGGCGGGTCGGCCAGGCTCCAGCGAATGGCCCGCAGGCCCAGGGCAGGGTTGAGGTGGGTTTCTTGTCGGGCGTGGCGGTCCAGCGGTTTGTCAGACCCTATGTCCACCGTGCGTATGGTCACGGGCAAGCCCTGCATGCCTTCTACGGCGCGCACATAGGCGCCGTACTGCTCCTCCTCATCGGGCAAGGCGCCGCCTCGGTTCATGAACAGGAACTCGCTGCGGAACAGACCCACGCCCACCGCGCCCGCCACCACCGCACCCTTGGTGTCTTCAGGCAATTCAATATTGGCCAGCAGTTCCACCTTTTGGCCGTCCAAAGTCAAGGCCGGCGTGTGGCGCAAGCGGTTCAAGCGTTCACGTTCGAGCTCGCCTTGGCGCTGCTTGAAGCCGTACTCGGCCAAGATGATGGGGGACGGATCGACGATGAGCACGCCGGCCTCGCCGTCGATGATGACCCAGTCGTCTTGCTTGATCAGTTGGCTGGCGCTGCGCGCGCCCACCACGGCCGGGATGTCCATGCTGCGCGCCACGATGGCGGTGTGCGAGGTGCGGCCGCCCACGTCGGTGGCAAAGCCGGTTAACAAGCTTTGCTTGAACTGCATCATGTCGGCCGGCGCCATGTCATGCGCAATCAGCACCAGCGGCACATCCAGTGTGTCGCCCAAGAGCAGATCTTGCTGCGCCCGGCGGGCGGGCGCGGGGGGCTGCACCGGCGAGCCGGCCCCTTTGAGGTAACGCAACAAACGCTCGGTGACCTGTTCTAGGTCGGCCTTGCGCTCGCGCAGGTAAGGGTCCTCCATCTCGTCGAACTGGCGGGCAAAGGCCTCGTACTGCGTGGTCACCGCCCACTCGGCGTTGTAGTGGCGGTCTTGGATCCAGTGTTTGACGCCGCTGCTGAGCTGCTCGTCTTGCAGCAGCATCAGGTGCACGTCCAACAGCGCTGCCAGCTCGGGCGGCGCGTCTTTGGGCAGATCGCGCTGCACCCGGGTGATTTCTTCGACCACCGCATCGCGGGCAGCGCGCACGCGCTGAACTTCAGCCGACGTCTTGTTGGGCTCAATGAAGTAATGCGCCACATCGGCGCGGCTGGACGCCACCAACACGGCACGGCCAATGGCTATGCCCCGTGAGACGGCCAGACCGTGGATGGAAAACGTCATTCGCCCTCACCAAACTTGTCATTGATCAAGGCCAGCAGCGCGTCCATGGCCTCTTGCTCTTGCGCGCCCTGCGTTTCAATGTCCACCGTGCTGCCCAAGCCTGCGGCCAACATCATCACGCCCATGATGCTCTTGGCATTGACCCGGCGCTCGCCCCGGCTCATCCAGACCTCGCAGGGGAAGCTGCCCGCCAGTTTGGTGAGCTTGGCCGAGGCACGGGCGTGCAAGCCCAGCTTATTGCTGATGGTCGCGGAGGTCTTGATCATGGTGTCTCTTGTGTTGATTTTGCGGCGCCGTGATGGCCACCTGCATCACGCCTTGGCTGGCCCCCGCCAGTGCCCGAGCGACCAAGGTGTCCAAGGGCTCGTGGCGGTAGGACACGGCACGCAGCAGCATGGGCAGGTTCAGCCCTGCCACCAGCCTGCTGTGCACACCATCCACCAGTTTTTGCGCCACGTTGCAGGGCGTGGCACCCACGATGTCAGTGAGCACCAGCACCGGATCTGGCCCAAGCTGTCCCATCAAAATTCGGGCCTGGGCCAGCGTCTCCTCTGGCGGCATGAAGGCCTGCACATCCAGCGCGACGATGCTCTTGGCCTCTTCCGTGAACACATGCGCCACGCACTGGCGCATGGCCGAAGCCAGTGGCGCATGCGCAATGATGAAAAGCCCATTCATGGTGTTGGATTATCTTCTTTGACCAGGGCAAAGCAGCCGTAGCCGGCCACGCAGCAAGCCAGGTAGGCCGTGAATGCCGCCTGAAAGCTGGCCACTTCACTCCAGCCCCAAGCGCGGCCCACATCGATCAGCAGACCGACCCCCCATTGCATCCCGAAAATCCCCAGAAAAACCACCAGGTTGTAGGCCGACAAAGCCCGCCCCGCCAGCAAGGCATCGAACTTCATGCCCAGCGCCGGTAGGGCCAGTGCCAGCACTGAGGAAAGCACGCAAAATGCCGCCCAGCCCACCCAGCCCGTTTGAGCGCCACCGATCACATTGATGGCCAACATGGCCAGGCTCAAAGGCATGGCCCAGTGCATCATGCGGTCCACGTTCCAGCCTCGCCTGAACAAGCTGGGGGTCAACCAGCCCCAGGTCCAAAAAGCCGCCAACATGCACAGGTTCAGAAAGAAAAGCCCTTGCGCGGCCTCGGTGGGCGACAGCCCGGTCACGCGGGTGAGCCAGGGCCCAGCCCACAAGGTTTGCATGCCCACTGTGCCGCCATAGTTGAAAAGGCCCAGCGGCACAATGCGCCAAAAAGCCCGGCTGCGCAGGATAGGGCCATAGCCCACGCTTTTGGCGGCTCCAGACGACTGGGCCACAGGCCAGGCGGGCACCCAGCGGGCCATCAGCGCCATGGACAGCACAATCACTGCAGCCATGATCCAAAAAAGAGGGCGCCAACCGGTCAGGGGCAGCAGCCACTGCACGGGCAAGGTAGATGCCAGCATGCCCAGCGAGCCGACCATGAGCATCCAAGAGTTGGCCCTGAGCATCTGGCTGGGTTCGTACCAGCGCCTAAAACCCGTGAGCGGCGCCATCAGGCAAGCCGACAAGCCCATGCCCATGAGCATGCGCGCGGTCAGCAGCCCTGCAAAACTGCTGGTCGTCGAAAAAGCCATGCAACCCAGCACCGCCAAGGTCATGAAACACAGCACCACACGCTTGGGACCGTAGCGGTCCAACCAACTGCCCAAGGGCAGCTGTGTGCTGGCAAAACCCAGGAAAAAACCACCGGCCAGCAGACCCAGCTCTGCGGCCTGCAAGTCAAACTCCGAGGTGAGCACGGGCGAGAGCGTGGCGGTGACCGCCCGCACCATGGCCGAGCTGAAATAGCCCAGCGAAAATACCAAAAACACCAGCACGCTGGCGCGGGCCTGAAGCAGGCCACCAGTAGCGCCCAGAACAGCAGCAGGCGCACTCATTCGAGCTTGATCCCGCCAAAAAAGGTGTCCGCCATCTCGGCAGACACCTTGGGCGCGTAAATCACGGCCTGAAACAGCTGTGAACCCCGAGCAAAGTACACCGCCTGGCTCTGCACAGCCCGACCGTCAGCTTGCTGGCCCTGGGCCTGCACCCGCACGGGCGAAGGCGAGCTGCTCGCCCCTGTCACCAAAAACGGGGACTGCGTGTGAGCACTGGCCCTCATGTGGGTCAGAGTCAGGCTTTGCCATTGGGTCAAGAGTTCTGCGGCTTGGGCGGGCACAGCTGTGTCAGCCACGGCCAGCGCAAACATGGCCCCATCGGCCTCGCAGCCCACCATGCTCAGCGTGCTGGCCTGGCCGCCCAGAGGCACCATTTTGCTGGCCCGGTCGGGCTTGCATGGCAGCAAAAATGTCAGGCTCGCCGCCTCGGTGCGCACCAAACGCCAATTCAAAGCGGGGCTGCAGGCGCTCAGCAGCAAGGCCAGCGCGGAGAAGGCGACAAGCGATAGGGTAAACCCACGCGGGCCCTGTGCGCTCAGGCCCAAAGGTAAGCGAAAGAAAAAGTGGGTCATGTGATTCACTCATGGACTTTACAGGCAATCGAGGGGCTGATCAGCCCTGCACGGTCACGCCAGGTACAGGGTTTTGCACCGTTTCTGGCAAGGCCCCGAACCAGCGCTTATTGGCCAAACAAAACCGCCAACTTTGCCCGGTTTGGAGGGGCAATGATTTCTTTGCTTTGCCTTGAGCAGGCCGCTGGCTACACTGAGACCATGACCCACTTACCCTGCTCTTTTGGCCGCCTCAAGGCCACGGTCCTTGTGCTGGTGAGTGCCTGGGTGCTTTCGGCCTGCTCCACCAAGCAGGCCGCGCCTGAGACCACCTTTGTCTTGCTCGACGGTAGCAAAACCAGCACCAGTGCCTTGAAGGGTCAGGTGCTGCTGGTCAACTTTTGGGCCACGAGTTGCATCAGTTGTGTGGCGGAAATGCCCAAGCTCGTGGCCACGCACCAGCAGTTCAAGGCCCGCGGCTACGACACCTTGGCCGTGGCCATGAGCTATGACCCACCGGCCTATGTGGTCAATTTCAGGGACACCCGTCAGCTGCCGTTCAAGGTGGCCATTGACAACACCGGTGCAGTCGCCAAGGCTTGGGGTGATGTCAAGCTCACGCCCACCACTTTTTTGGTGAACAAGCGCGGGCAAATCGTCAAGCAGTACGTGGGAGAGCCCGACTTTGCAGCCATGCACCAACTGATAGACAAACTCTTGTCTGAGAGCTAAGGCTCTGAGCCCAAGTCAAAAAAGCCCGGCCGCACAGGGCGAACGGGCTTTTTGCATGGCTTGCGCCTGGTGAAAACTTATTGCGAGCGGTAGGCGTCGTGGCAGGCTTTGCAGCTGGCCCCCGTGGCACCAAAGGCTGTTTTCAAGGCGTCCAAGTTGCCCGTTTTGGCGGCAGCAGCCAATTTGGTGGCTTCGCCCATCATTTTTTCTGATGCTTCTTTGTATTTGGCCTGCTCAGTCCAGACTTCGGGTTTGGCTTTGGTATTGCCCACTTTGTCAGTGCCCGGCCCGAATGCGGCCCAGGGCAGCTTGGACATGCTAGCCACCAGCTCCGCATTGTCAGCAGCCACTTTGGCATCAAAAGGCACCCGGCCATTGGCCATGGCGCCGACACGGCTGAAGTGGGTGCCCATGACCGACAACGCGCTTTGCCGGTACTTGACGGCATCCTCGGGCTTGGCGAACTGGGCTGAGGCGGGTACGGCCACAGCCGCCAGGGCGGCGGCGAAAGCCAGGTGAGAGAAAATCTTGTGCATAAAAAAGACGCCTGTGAATTTGGTTCTGTAGGTTCTCGATCCGGGAGTTGACCTGACTTTCGGTCTAGATTTCGGTCAAGATTATTAGTCTAGCTTCATTGACCACTTTTGCCTCAGGCCATACCCTTAAGCTACCCTGAGCCCTCTAAAAGATCACTCAAAGAAACTGCCCATGTCTGCCCCACCGCTGCATCGGACCCGAGTTTGGGATTTGCCCACTCGGCTTTTTCATGGCGCATTGCTATTGGCGGTGACCGGTTCAGTGTCCACTGGCCTGCTGGGTGGCTCGGCCATGGTGTGGCACTTCAGGTTCGGCCAAGCTGTTTTGGCGCTGCTGGTGTTCCGTTTGTTGTGGGGCGTGTGGGGTGGGCTTTGGTCGCGCTTCTCGGCCATGTGCTTCAGTCCTGCTGTGTTGTGGACTTACCTCAGGGGCCAGGGTGGCTTGGCGCTGCGCACTGGTCACAGCCCTATGGGGTCTTTGTCAGTGCTGGCTTTTTTGGTGGTGCTCTCGGCCCAAGTGGCCACGGGTCTGGTCAGCGATGACGCCATTGCCACCACCGGGCCACTGTCGCACTTGGTCAGCAACGCTTTGGTGGCCACCGCCACGGCTTTTCACACAAAGTGGGGCAAGCTCATGATTGTAGTTCTGGTCGCCTTGCACCTTGCGGCCATGGCTTGGTACAGCCTCAAAGGCCATAAATTGGTGGGCGCCATGGTGCATGGCGACAAGGCTTTGCCTGAGCCCATGCCTGCCTCACGCGACGACACCCGCTCACGGTTGCTGGCCGCAGCCTTGTTGGGCCTGGGCTGGGCTGCGAGTGTGTGGGTGTTTTCTTTGGCTCCGTCAGGGATGTAATTGGCTGTACGCCAGACGCTAAACTGGATTGCTCAGCCATGGAATGCGCCCTGTGACCCAACCTCAGCTTATTTTTGTCACGCCCACCAGCTCCCAGGAGCTGGACCAAGTGCGCGAGATTTTTTTGGAATACGCACAACAGCTTGGCGTTGACTTGTGTTTTCAAGGTTTTGACGAGGAACTGGCCCAGTTGCCTGGTGACTACGCTGAGCCCAGGGGCATCATCAAACTGGCTTTGGTGGACGGGCAGTTGGCAGGCTGCTGCGCTTTGCGCCCCTTGGACTGCGTCGACTACCCCAACGCGGCTGAAATGAAGCGGCTTTATGTGCGCAAGGCCTTCAGGCGCTTTGGTTTGGGGCGCCACTTGGCCGAAGCCGTTCTCGACATGGCCCGGATTGAAGGCTATTACTGCGTGCTGCTAGACACCCTGGACGACATGGAAGCTGCGCGCGCTTTGTATGCGGATTTGGGTTTTGAGGAAGTTGAGCCTTACTACCACAACCCTTTGGCGGGAGCTCACTACCTGAAGGTAGATCTTTGAAATCAGTCAGCCAGTTGGACCTGCACCAAATGAAAAAAGCCACCTGTGTCGGTGGCTTTTTTCTTGGGTCAGTTCAAGCTTTTCAAGACTTGGCTTGCGCCAGCATGGTGCCTGCGTCGCTGACTTCGAACTTGCCAGGGCCTTCCACGTTCAAGCTGGCCACCTTGCCATCCTTGACAAGCATGGAGTAGCGGTTGCTGCGCACACCCATGCCGCGCGCGGTCAAATCCAGCGTCAAGCCAACGGCTTTGGCAAACTCTCCACTGCCGTCGCCAATCATGCGGACCTTGCCCTCGGTTTTTGATTCGCGGGCCCAAGCGCCCATGACAAAAGCGTCGTTGACACTGAGGCACCAAATTTCGTCAACACCCGCAGCTTTCAGATCGGCTGCTTTTTCCACATAACCGGGCACATGCTTGACCGAGCAAGTGGGCGTGAATGCACCAGGCAGCGCGAACAAGGCAATGGTTTTGCCTGCAGTGGCCTTGGTCACATCCACTGGGTTGGGGCCTATGCTGCAGCCATTGCCTTCAACTTCTGAGTATTCCATCAGGGTCACGGCTGGAAGGGTATCGCCTACTTTGATCATTCATAGCTCCTTGGTTGTGTTGAATCGATTTGCAGTGGCCAAGACTGTCTGAACCACTGAAAGCAAGTATTGTCCTTCAGCGGAACAATTCGTGCAGGGCAAGGTGCAAGACCACAAGTCATCAAAAAAGCCCACCGAAGTGGGCTTTTTATCTCGGACAGCGAGTGCGCTGAGGTATTAAACCGCAGCTGCTTTTTGCACGAGCTTGCTGACCACCCAGTTCTTGGTTTTGGACAAGGGGCGGCTTTCGGTGATCTCAATGATGTCGCCCAAGTGGTACTCACCCTTTTCGTCATGGGCGTGGTACTTGCTGGACATCGAGACGATCTTGCCGTAGAGCTCGTGTTTGACACGGCGCTCCACCAACACGGTAACGGTCTTGGCGCGCTTGTCACTCACGACCTTACCGATCATGGTGCGAACGAGGGCTTTCTTGGTTTCGCTCATTTGGCAGCTCCTTTGGCAACGGTCTCAGCCAAGATGGTCTTGGCCCGTGCAATGGCGCGGCGGGTAGAGCTCAGCTGACCCGTGTCGCCCAGTTGTTGGGTGGCTTTTTGCATGCGCAGGTTGAAGTGGGCGCGTTGCAGCTCCTTCACCTCGGCCTGCAGGCCGGCCACATCTTTTTGACGCAATTCAGTCGTATTCATGATCATTTCCTCGGTTACTGACCAATCATGCGGCTGACAAACGTCGTGCGCAAGGGCAGCTTGGCCGAAGCCAGGCGGAAGGCCTCGCGGGCGAGTTCTTCGGGCACGCCCACGATCTCGAACACGATCTTGCCGGGCTGAATTTCAGCCACGTAGTACTCAGGGTTGCCCTTGCCGTTGCCCATGCGCACCTCAGCGGGCTTTTGGGAAATCGGCTTGTCGGGGAACACACGAATCCAGATGCGGCCGCCACGTTTGACGTGACGCGAGATCGCACGGCGTGCAGCCTCGATTTGACGCGCGGTCAGGCGACCACGGTCGGTGCATTTCAGACCAAAATCACCGAAAGCGACGGTATTGCCACGGGTGGCAATACCGGTGTTACGGCCCTTTTGTTCCTTGCGGTATTTTCTGCGAGCAGGTTGCAGCATTGTTTATCTCCGTGATGAGACCGATCACTCGGTCTTGGCACCGTCAGCTGCTGCAGCTGGCGCGGCTTTGCGTACGCGCTTAACGGTGGATTTGGTGGCGTCGTTGTCAGTGGCTTCCACAGGCTTGTCGCTGCCGTCGGCCGCAGGCGCATTTCCACGAGGGGCAACACGGCCACGGGG
>Ga0209550_10002273_pt1 | contig 18451 bp, 18 predicted proteins | sample LauGreSuBDMM15SN_2_FD_187567 | JGI IMG/M metagenome (GOLD analysis project Ga0209550, IMG submission 187567) | Freshwater lake microbial communities from Lake Michigan, USA - Su13.BD.MM15.SN (SPAdes) (version 5) | ecosystem: Environmental > Aquatic > Freshwater > Lake | place: Lake Michigan...
TCGCGATAGCCGATCGCCATGCCGCAGAAGAAGATGTGCTCGTCATCAATGTTCAGCAATTCCCGCATTGTCGTGCCGTACATCGCCCATATTTCCTGCGCGCAACTGTCGAGGCCCTCTTCGCGCAGCAACAGCATTATTGTTTGCAGCCACATGCCCATGTCCGACCATTGCGGCGGGCCCATATATTTGGCCGTGTAGGTGAATAATTGCACGGGCGCGCCAAAGCTGTCCCAGTTTTTCCCGACCTGCGCGAGGCGGCCAGCACCATCTTCACGTGCGAGGTTAAGCGCATCGAACATCGCCTTGCCAACGCCGCGCCGTTGCTCTTCATATCGGCCATCCAAGCCCTTGGGGTAGATGTCATATTCATGGCCGTCGCCCATCGGGGCCGTTGCCACCTTGGCCTTAATCTTCGCGGTCAGGTCAGCCAGCGGCGCGCCTGTCAGGATGACGGCATTCCAAGGCTGCGTATTGCCGCCAGACGGCGAACGCTGCGCCTTGGCAAGCACGCGCTCGAGAATATCCTTGTCGACGGGCTTATCCAGAAATTGCCGGACAGAGCGCCGTGAGGCAACGGCTTCGGTGACGTTCATCTCTATTTCCCCGCAGGTTTAATCGTTTGATTAAATCATATTAAGCGGGGCGGGAAAGGCAAGCTCATTCCTCGTCAAACAGCCCCGCCAATTGTTCAATCATCGTCCCGCCAAGCTGTTCGACGTCCATGATGGTGACGGCGCGTTTATAGTAACGCGTTACGTCATGGCCGATGCCGATGGCGACCAGTTGCACAGGCGAGCGCGTTTCGATCATTTCGATGACCTTGCGCAAATGCTGTTCCAGATAGCCGCCATGGTTGACTGACAAGGTGCTGTCGTCCACGGGCGCGCCGTCCGAAATGACCATCAAGATGCGGCGGTCTTCGGCGCGGGCGATCAGGCGGTTATGCGCCCAGAGCAAAGCCTCTCCATCGATATTTTCTTTCAGCAGACCTTCGCGCATCATCAGGCCCAAATTGCGCTTGGCATGCCGCCATGGCTCATCGGCTTTTTTATAGATGATGTGGCGCAAATCGTTGAGGCGGCCGGGCATGGGCTGGCGTCCAGCGGCGAGCCAGTCCTCCCGCGCTTGCCCGCCCTTCCACGCGCGGGTGGTGAAGCCCAATATTTCGGTTTTGACGCCGCAGCGTTCCAGCGTGCGCGCCAATATGTCAGCGCTGATCGCGGCGATGCTAATGGGCCGTCCGCGCATGGAGCCTGAATTGTCGATGAGCAAGGTGACCACGGTATCGCGGAAATCGGTCTCGCGTTCGATTTTGTAGGACAAAGAGCTGCCCGGCGACACCACGATGCGCGCAAGCCGTGCGGCGTCGATCATGCCTTCTTCCTGATCGAAATCCCAACTGCGGTTCTGTTGCGCCATTAGGCGGCGTTGCAGGCGGTTGGCGAGTTTTGTCACCACCGATTGCAGGTTCGACAATTGTTGGTCGAGATAGGCACGCAGCCGGTTCAGCTCTTCTTCGTCGGCAAGTTCAGTCGCGGTGATCGTTTCGTCAAATTTGGTCGACCAGATTTTATAATCACTTTGCGGCAGATGGTCCCAATTGCGGCGCTGCGGGGTAACGGGCTGCATTCCGTCATCACCCATTTCGCCATCGGCACCGTCTTGGTCGTCCATGTCTTCGCCGTCATAATCGGCCTCAGTCTCTTCGCCTTCGCCTTGTTGTGGTTCGGCACGGGCTTCGGCTTGGCCAGCTTCGCCTTCGCCATCATCGTCGCTGTCGCCGTCTTGGTCTTGCGCATCCTCGGCATCGTCGCCGCCATCGTCGGCATCGGACGGATCAACATCACCTTCGGTGAGGTTCAGATGCTCCAGCATGGACTGAGTCAGCGCGGCAAAGGCGCCTTGATCCTCCAGCGCCAGCGCCAGCGCATCAAGATCACTGCCAGCATTTTCTTCGATCCAGCCGCGCAGCATATCGACGCCAGCAGCGGCACCGGCTGGCACGGGTGCGCCGGTTAGCCGTTCGCGCACGATCAACGATAAGGCCGTAGAAATGGGTACTTCGTCAGGGGCTTGTGCGCGGGCAATCGGGTCGGTGCGCATTTTGAGTTCCAGCGCATAGCCAAGGTTTGCCGCAATTCCCGCCATATTGCGCGAACCCAGCGCCTCAACCCGCGCATTCTCCACCGCGTCAAATGCGGCGCCGGCAATGACTTCGGATGGACGCAATGCGGCATGGTGGGCGGGATTATGATGTTTTAACTTCAACGCAAAGCTGTCTGCAAAGCCACGCGCCTCGGCCACTTGATCGGGCGGAAGCAGGCGGCCCGGCATGGGGACCTTGAAATTCTTGCCCGCTTGGCTTGGCGCATCGGCGGTGAAGGCCAATTCCACCTCTGGCTCCTGCGCGAGCGCACGAGCAGTGCCGGTCAGCACTTGTTTGAATAGTTCAAGAGGGGATTCGCTGGACATTAATCGGGCAGCCTCTTGCACATCGCGGCAATGTCTTCCTTCGTCGGCTTTACGGGCGCGCGTAAGGTGAAAACATGCGCATCCTTGGTCGCCACGCGGTCCTCGGTCATGCGCGCGCCATTCACGACAGCAGCAAAGTCCTTGCATACGGCAAAGCTGCGCAAATAATCGCTATGGCCAACGCTATCGCCGGACACATCGGTTGTGTCGATAATAAAGAAGCCGGTTTTGGCAGGCTCGGTCTGATATTTCGACTTGGTCGCAAAGCAGCGCTGCGGCAGACCCTTTGCCTTTAAATCCTTCGCTTCAAAGGGGTTGAAGCAAAAAGGCGAGCCTAAGCGTGGATAGCCATGTACCGCGCGCGATAAGGCCAAAGCGCGGTCGCTGAGCGATGCATAGACGGTCACGTGCCGGTCATTGTTGACACGCCGCGCGGCGAGGACTTCTTCCGCGATGTCGCGTTCAAAATCTTCGCGATCTACATCGGGTGCGGCCAATATGATATTGGAAATATTGCTAGAATCGGCGTTGGTCGATGTACGGTCCACATAATCGATCGCCGGAATAACAAGCCGCGCACCCAATGAATGGGAAACAACAACGATTTCCTTAACCCACTCCGTCCGTGCCAATGTGGTCAGGAAATTGCGGAAATTGCGTTCGTCCCAATACATGTTGGTTTCATCAACGGCGTAGCTCAGCAAATTGCCCTGTGAGGGCCAGCTATAATGAATGATTGGCCCATCAAAATTGCTCATCGCGCCAATTTGCACCGCGTCGCGCGCCGTAGTTGCCAGCGTTTCCCGATAGCCGTGGACATATAATAGCACACGGCCCTTGCGCAGGTTCGCCGCATCACGCAGGCCATCCCACCATGCATCCTCTGGTTGGAATGCAAGTGGGACAACCACTTGCGTATCGCCCTTTGCAGGCTTTATCTTTTGCGGTGGCGCAAAGCGGGCGTAACGTAACCGATCGGCCCGGTGATTGGTCAGGATGATCGTGTCGCCGCGGCAGTCGGGTAGGCGGCTTGTAACAATGAAATGGTCTTTGCCGGCTATCGCGGCGCTATCAATCTGCGCTGGATTGCAACGCGGATTTTCCACCAGCCTGCTGTGCGGCACATCGCCATAAGCGACGGCCACAGTGCAACCAGACAGGAGTATTGGCAAAAGCAGGAGAGAAAGCTTGCGCATTATTTCCGCTTGGCGTTCGCCGCATGCCATGCCTTTACTGCGTTCAGCGCGCCGGACACATGACCCTTCACGCCAAGCTGCGCATAAGCAAATAACACCTTGCCATCGGGCGCGATGACATAAGTCGTGCGGTTGGTGCCGCCCATCATCGGCATGCCGACCGCGTAATTTTTGATCATGGGCTTAGTCGCAATACCGACCATGAATTTGTTGCGGCAGGCCTCAACCGAAAAGCGCTTTAGCGTCTCCAGATTGTCCGCTGACATGCCAACAATCGACGCGCCATAAGCGGCAAAGTCATCGGCGGCTTCGGAAAATTCATGCGCCTCAACGGTGCAGCCTGACGTGAATGCTTTAGGATAGAAATACAGCACCACTGGCCCGTTTTTCAAAGCCTTGTTCAGGTTGAAGGTGTCGGCCTTGCCAGCCAGCACGGCTTGCGTCGTGAAATCGGTTGCGCGTGTCCCGGGTTTCAGCGCGGCAAATGCCGGGGATGCGGAAATCATCAGCGCAAGTGCAAGTGCGAAGCGTTTCATAATGCGTTCCTTCAACTGAGGCGGCGAAATAGCCGGTACTTACTTTGCTTTGCCAACGACGCTTTCCGGCAGATCTTGGCCAAAAACGCGCTGATAATATTCGGCGACCAAGGCGCGTTCCGCATCATCGCATTTGTTGAGGAATGACAGGCGGAAGGCAAAGCCGACATTTTTGAAAATCGCGGTGTTCTGCGCCCAAGTGATGACCGTGCGCGGGCTCATGACTGTCGATATGTCACCGTTGATGAAGCCCTGCCGTGTCATTTCGGCGACCTTCACCATATTGGCGACGGTGGCGGCATCCGTGCCCGAAGCCTTGGCCAAAACAATGTCGCTTTCAACCTGCGCAGGCAGATAGTTCAGGCCGACAACGATGTTCCAACGGTCCATCTGCCCTTGGTTGATCGCTTGCGTGCCATGATAGAGGCCGCTGGTATCGCCAAGTCCAACGGTGTTGGCGGTGGCGAAAAGGCGGAAATAAGGGTTGGGGCGAATGACGCGGTTTTGGTCGAGCAGGGTCAGCTTACCTTCGGTTTCCAATACACGCTGAATCACGAACATCACATCAGGGCGGCCAGCATCATATTCGTCGAACACCAATGCTGTCGGTGTCTGTAGAGCCCATGGGAGCAGACCTTCACGGAACTCGGTCACTTGCTGCCCGTCGCGCAAAACAATGGCGTCGCGGCCGATAAGGTCGATACGGCTGATATGCGCGTCCAAGTTGATGCGGATGCAAGGCCATTTCAGACGCGCGGCAACCTGTTCAATATGCGTGGATTTTCCGGTGCCATGATAGCCTTGCACCATCACGCGGCGGTTATGGGCAAAGCCAGCGAGGATCGCGAGGGTAGTGTCAGGGTCAAACACATAGCTGTCGTCGGTGTCGGGCACGCGTTCGTCGGCAATGGAGAAAGCGGGGCATTCCATATCCACATCAATGCCGAACAATTCGCGCACGCTGACCATTTTGTCAGGGGCAGCAAGGATGGTCGTGTCACGGCTGTCGGGTTGGATATTTGGGATGTCAGTCATGTTATTCTCGTCAAATGAAAGCGGGCGAAGTTTTAAGGTGCGTATAGGCAGCAATCACGTCTTGCAAAGCCTTTTCATAAGAGCGGTTACCACCATTTTTGTCCGGATGATAAGCGCGCACCTTCGCCGAATAGGCGCTGCGCAAGGCGCGGCGGTCGGCATCCTCGCCAAGCCCTAGCGTTCGCAAGGCTTTGCGGTCCTCTGGCGACAGAAAATGGCCGTCGGCGCGTTCTTTGGGCAGACGCGATCGGAACCGTGTGGAAATAGCATCCAGCGGGTCTGTAAAATCCGCCCATTTCGGTGGCGAATCGACATTGCCATTGGCGCGAAAAGCGCGCGCTTCGCTGGGCCAGAATTGTGTCGGACTTTGCGCCATGGAAATTTCATCTGCAGTCATGCCCGCAAACCAGTTATAGCCCGCGTTAAACTGCCGCACATGGTCAAGGCAGAGATATTGATAGTCACCCGGGCCGTTGGCCGATGCGGCCTGTCCCCGCGGATCAGGCGCGCGAAATTCCCCCGCTTCGCCGCAGCGCGGATAGACGCATTGCCGCCCCGCGCCGTGAATGCGGCCGTGAAATCGGTCAGTGGAACGCTCGGAGGCCATGATTTTCCTTGGCGAAAAACCTGCCATATGGGAAGAGCAGGTGATGAAAAAAGGTCCTGCACAACTTGAAATGGAAATGCTGCTTGAAACAGCATTTGCGCCAACCCGCCTTGCCGTCATTAACGACAGCGCCAAACATCACGGCCATAGCGGCGATGATGGGTCCGGCGAATCCCACTTCACCATCGAAATTGAAAGCGCGGCCTTTACCGGCGTTGCCCGCCTGATGCGGCAGCGGATGGTGAACAAGGCGCTGGGCGATATTCCCGGAACGCGCGTCCATGCGCTGGCGATCAAGGCTAGTGCACCCGGCGAGATTTAGCTATTCTACGACAGCAAAACATCGGCCCAGATAGGAGACGAATATATGCCTAAATTGACTCAAGCTGTTCTTTTGGTTGCTCTATGCGCTTCGCCTGCTTTTGCCGCTGATACACAGACCAACCGACCGAAGGTATATACAGACATTGTCGCGTGTCGCGCCGTGGCCGATGCCACCGCGCGTCTTGCGTGCTTCGATGCGGCAACTAAGGCATTGGAAGACGCCACCGACAACCGGCAGATTGTAATGCTGGACCAAGATGATGTCCGCAAAACCAAAAAGTCTTTATTCGGTTTTTCCTTACCCAAAATTCCGTTTTTTGGGGAAAGCGATGCAGAGCAGGAAGCCGAATTTAAACAGATAGAAGGCGATCTGGCGGGCGTACAATCCATTGGTGCCGGCAAATACCAATTCACCGTCAAAGATGCAGGGGTCTGGCAGACAATGGAAGCGACACCCTTGCTTTTGAAAGATGGCAAAGCCTTTATCATTAAACGCGGCGCGCTTGGCAGCTTCTTACTGGTGATGAACGGGCGGGGCATCCGCGTGAAGCGGGTTAGCTAAGCAACAGGGCCAAAAGACATGATCGCACTTTCCCCGCATCGCCTGTCGCTGTCGACGGGCATAGACATGGATGTATTTACGGCCGGTGATCCCAAGAATCCGGCGATTATTTTCCTGCACGGCTTTCCCGAATCGCACCGCACATGGCGGCACCAGATCGCGCATTTCGCCGACCGTTTTTATTGCATCGCGCCTGATCAGCGCGGCTATCGCGGTACGTCAAAGCCCAAAGAGGTGGATGCCTACACCGCGGACAAGCTGACCGCTGATATCTTTGCGCTCGCCGATGCCTTGCATGTGCAGCAATTCATCATCGCTGGCCATGATTGGGGCGGGGCGATTGCGTGGAGTGTTGCGTTAAATGGGCAAGCTGGCGCGTTCAATCCCGCGTGGGCAGGGCGGGTGCCGCGCGCGATTATCGCCAATGCCCCGCATCCCTATATTTTCCAGCGGCTGTTGATCACCGATATGAATCAGCGCGAATCCAGCCAATATATTCGCGCCTTTCGCGATCCGGCCAATGATGCGTTGGTGCAGGAACAGGGCCTGACCGGCTTGATGTTGAAAACGATTAAATGGGACAAGCCCAACGCGATGGAGCCCGAGGAGCGCGCCGCTTTATTGGCCGATTGGACCGACCGTGACACCTGTTTCGGGATGCTCAATTGGTATCGTGCGTCTGCATTATATGTGCCAGCGATGGACGAGGATGTCGAAATCCCCGCCTTTGCCGCCGGTGCGTTTCCGCAGTTGATGATCCCGACCTTAGTGGTTTGGGCGATGGATGACCTGGCTTTGCCGTCCAGCAACATTGACGGCATACAAGAGCTTGTGCCCGACGTAACGATCGTACCGGTCGAAAATTGCGGGCATTTCGTGATTTGGGAACAGCCCGATGCGGTCAACGCGGCGATGGACGCATTTTTGGGTTAAACGTTCCCCGCGCAGAATAAACCCGACCCTAAATCATAGGCGCCTATATTTTCTGCCATATTGCCCTTTCCGCTCGCGACCCGTAAAGCGCGGTCATTGTGACTGAACCAATCATCTTTGCAATCCCCAAGGGACGGATTCTCGACGAGGCTTTGCCGTTGATGCACGCGGCGGGTATAGAGCCTGAAGCGGCCTTCTTTGACGACGCCAGCCGCGCGCTTTTGTTCGCGACCAATGATCCGGCGATCAGCATCATTCGCGTTCGCGCATTCGATGTGGCGACCTTTGTTGCCCATGGCGCGGCGCAAATTGGCATTGTCGGTTCGGACGTTATCGATGAATTTGATTATTCCGAACTGTATGCGCCCGTCGACTTGGGTATTGGCCGTTGCCGCATATCGGTGGCGATGCCGCAGGGCGTGCCTGACGATGTCAATGGCGGCCATATCCGCGTGGCCACCAAATATCCCGGCACGACCAGCCGTTATTATCACGCGCGTGGTATTCAGGCCGAATGTGTGAAGTTGAACGGCGCGATGGAACTTGCGCCTTCGCTTGGGCTTTCGGGGCGGATTGTGGATTTGGTGTCGTCGGGCAAGACGCTCGCCGAAAATGGCCTCGTCGAAACGGCGGTTATTAGCCAAGTATCGGCGCGGCTGATTGTCAACCGCGCGGCGTATAAGATGATGAGCGGGACTATTCCGGCTATGGTGCAACGTTTCCGGGAATTGACGGGCGCACGTGCAGCGGCTTGATTCCTCTGACATTGGTTTTGCGGATGCATTTGACGCGTTGGTAAATGGCCGGCGTGAGGCGGACGCCGATGTGTCGAGCGCCGTGACGCAAACGATCCGCGATGTGCGCGCACATGGTGATGTGACGCTGGCGGAAATGACGCAGCGTTTTGACGGTTTTGACCTGAACAAAGCAGGGTGGCAGATTGACGCGGCGCAGTGCAAGGCGGCCTATGACGCGCTCGAGCCTGCATTGCGCGACGCGCTGACGCTCGCGGCAAAGCGGATTGAGGCCTATCATGCCGCGCAATTGCCAGAGGGCCGCGATTATCGTGACAGTGACAATGTGCGTTTAGGCGCGCGCTGGTCAGCGGTTGATGCGGCGGGGGTCTATGTCCCCGGTGGCCGTGCGTCTTATCCATCCTCCGTTTTGATGAATATCATTCCGGCCAAGGTGGCTGGCGTTGAACGCATCGTCATGGTCACGCCAACACCTGGCGGTGAAAGCAACCAGACCGTTATGGCAGCGGCTTATGTGGCGGGTGTCGACGAAATCTGGCGCGTCGGCGGGGCGCAGGCAATCGCGGCTTTGGCTTATGGAACCGAACGTATCCGTCCCGTCGATGTCATCACTGGCCCCGGTAATGCTTGGGTGGCTGAGGCCAAGCGGCAGCTTTATGGTGTGGTTGGCATCGACATGGTGGCTGGACCATCGGAAATTGTCGTGGTGGCCGATGCGCAAAATGACCCCGAATGGATTGCAGCGGACCTATTAAGTCAGGCCGAACATGACCCGACGAGCCAGTCGATATTGTTCACCGACAATGCCGAATTTGCCACCCAAGTCGCGGCGGCAGTCGATGCGCAAATCGCGACGCTGTCCACGGGGGCGGTTGCGCGGGCCAGTTGGAAGGACTTTGGCGCGATTATCGTGGTCGCTGATCTGGAAGGCGCAATGCCTTTGGTCAACCGGCTGGCGGCGGAGCATTTGGAGCTTGCGGTCGATGATGACCTCGCAGAACGGCTGTTTGACCTTGTTCGCCACGCTGGATCGGTCTTTTTGGGCCGTATGACGCCCGAGGCGATTGGCGATTATGTCGCTGGACCAAATCATGTATTGCCCACCGGACGGCGCGCGCGCTTTGCGTCTGGCCTGTCTGTGCTCGATTTCATGAAGCGGACCAGCTTCATTGCGCTCGATCAACGCGCTATCCATAAAATTGGTCCGGCGGCAGCAACGCTTGCCGATGCCGAAGGTTTACCCGCCCATGCGGCGAGTGTCAGGAAAAGATTATGAGTGCGCATAACGCTAGTGCCAAATCCAAATCCCGTTCGGCGGCGCGTCTGGCGTCGGTGCAGGCGCTATATCAAATGGATATGGAAGACATCGGTATCGCCCGCCTGTTAAATGAATTTCATTCGCACCGGCTGGGGCAGGAAATTGAAGACGCGCAATATGCCGATGCCGACCCCGATTTTTTCGATGATGTTGTCTCGGGCGTTGATGCGCGGCGTGTGGAAATTGACGGACTGGTCGATGGCAAGCTGGGTGAGAAATGGAAGATGGACCGTCTGGACAAGACGATGCTCCAAATCTTGCGGTGCGGTACCTATGAGTTAATCGCGCGGCCAGATGTGCCAACCGCGACGGTCATCGACGAATATCTCGACGTCGCCCATGCGTTTTTTGACAAGAAGGACGCGAAGTTCGTCAATGGCTTGTTGGACGCCGTTGCAAAGGACGTGCGCGTTCGCTGAACGGCGCTGACTTGAATATGGTTCTGCATGTCCTCGCAATGCGGTAACGTTTCCCCATGACCACCGAATCCAGCTTCATCAACCTTTTGCGTGGCTTTGCCACTGACCCTGCGGCGCGTGGGTTAATGGATGACGCTGCGGTGATCGACATCGGCGATGCGTCGTTGATTATTACGCATGACATGATGGCGGAGGGCGTGCATTTCCGGTCGAACGCCAATCCAGCCGATGTGGCGTGGAAGTTATTGGCATCCAACCTGTCCGATTTGGCCGCAAAGGGGGCAGCGCCCATCGGCGTGCTGCTTGGCTTCATGCTGGGCGATGATGCATGGGACAGGGCATTTGCCGCTGGCTTGGAAAAGGCACTTAAGCATTATAACGTCGCCTTGCTTGGCGGAGATACCGTTGCCAATCGCGGGGATAAACGTGCGCTTGGGCTGACCGCTTTGGGCAGGGCGACGCATCGTCCGGTCCCTTCACGGTCAGGTGCGCAAATTGGTGACATAATATATGTAACGGGGACGCTCGGCGATGCCTTGGCGGGATTTGAGCTGATTGATGCTGGTTTTGATGAAGTTGGGCCGTTGGCGGATGCATTCAACCGGCCCGTCGCGCGGGTGGCGGACGGTCAAAAGCTTGCGCCGATTGTTACTGCGATGATGGATGTGTCAGATGGTTTGCTGCTTGATGCAGAACGATTGGCGACCGCCAGCCAGATTGGTATAGAAATTGACCTTGCGTGCGTGCCTTTATCGCCGCTTTATATCAGCTACCGCAGCGACAGCCTTGAAAGCCGGATGCAGGCAGCAAGCTGGGGCGATGATTATCAATTGCTGTTCACCGCATCGCCCGAAGTCGCGATACCATTGCGCGCAACGGCTGTTGGCCATGTGGTTTCCGGTGGCGGACTGATTTTAAACCAAGGCGGGAATCCGGTAAAACTGCCGCCCACCCTTGGTTATCAGCATCAATAAGCCAAACTGGCCCACAAGGCCGTTTTATGGGTTGCGTCAGACTGCAAAGCCACCCTATACCGCAGCCGCTTGGGTGCCTTTTCGGGTACGCTGGGGGAAAGTTTCTAGTTAAGAAAAATGGGGAAGGGACAGTTTATGTCTTTGTCAATTATGGCTATACTGTGCGGGCTTGTTGCCGTGCTCTATGGAATTATAACAAGCCGCTCGGTGCTTGCTGCATCGGCCGGTACACCGCGGATGCAAGAAATTGCAGCTGCTATCCAAGAAGGCGCCGGCGCATATCTGGCGCGCCAATATCGCACTATTGCTATTGTTGGCGTGATCGTTGCGGTTCTGGTCGGTGTTTTCCTTGGCCCGCTGTCTGCGGTCGGCTTCGTGCTTGGCGCTGTGTTGTCTGGCGCGACAGGCTTTATCGGGATGAACATCTCGGTTCGCGCCAACGTCCGTACGGCGCAGGCTGCTAGCGAGAGCCTTCAAAAAGGCCTGACGATGGCGTTTAATGCTGGTGCGATCACGGGTATGCTCGTGGCTGGCCTTGCTTTGCTGGCGATTGCTGGTTTCTTCTATTATCTCACTGAAGTCACGATGAACCTTCCGAACAGCCGCCCCGTTATCGACGGTTTGCTGGCATTGGCGTTCGGTGCATCGCTGATTTCGATTTTCGCGCGTCTGGGTGGCGGTATCTTTACCAAGGCTGCGGATGTCGGCGCTGACCTCGTCGGTAAGGTCGAAGCAAATATTCCGGAAGATGACCCTCGCAACCCTGCGACGATTGCCGATAATGTCGGCGATAACGTTGGCGATTGTGCCGGTATGGCGGCTGACTTGTTCGAAACCTATGTTGTGACCATTGGCGCAACTATGGTTTTGCTTGCCTTGTTGATGCCAGCCACGATGCCAGCGGCCGAACTGTTGAACCTGATGTCTTTGCCATTGGTTGTTGGCGGCATCTGCATTCTGACGTCGATTTTGGGAACCTTTTTCGTTCGTTTGGGCGGCGGTACCAACATCATGGGCGCCATGTATAAGGGCTTTTTGGTCACCGCAGTCACTTCGATTCCGGCGATTGGCTATGTCACATACCAGACGCTCGGCGGCGATATGAATGCCGTAGTGACTTACAGCACCGGCGGTTTCACGGGTTGGGCATTATTCTATTCGATGATGGTTGGCTTGGCCGTCACCGGGCTTTTGGTCTGGATCACCGAATATTATACCAGCACCAACTATCGTCCGGTCCGTTCGATTGCCAAGGCATCGGAAACCGGTCACGGCACCAACGTCATTCAGGGTCTCGCGATCAGTCTTGAATCAACCGCACTGCCAACTTTGGTCATCTGTGTCGGTATCATCGTTTCGTTCCAGTTGGCGGGCATTATCGGTATTGCGTTCGCTGCAACCTCGATGCTCGCTTTGGCCGGTATGGTCGTGGCGCTTGATGCTTATGGTCCAGTTACCGATAACGCAGGCGGTATCGCTGAAATGTCTGAAATGGACAAATCGGTTCGTGAAAAGACCGATGCGCTCGACGCTGTGGGTAACACTACCAAGGCTGTGACCAAGGGCTATGCCATCGGTTCAGCGGCTCTGGCGGCGCTCGTTTTGTTTGGTGCTTATACCGCTGACTTGGCGTTCTACTCCGAGAAACTCGGCCTTGCAGAAGGTGGCGTCGATTTCACGCTGATGAACCCTTATGTCATCGTCGGTCTGTTGCTGGGTGCGTTGTTGCCATATCTCTTCGGAGCAATGGGTATGACTGCAGTTGGCAAGGCTGCTGGTGAAGTGGTGAAGGACGTTCGTGACCAATTCGCCAACAATCCCGGGATCATGGATGGCACTTCAAAGCCCGATTATGCCCGCACCGTTGATTTGGTGACTAAGGCAGCGATCCGCGAAATGATCATTCCTTCGTTGCTGCCGGTACTGGCACCAATCATTGTGTATTTCGTGATCAGCTGGGTGGCTGGTCCGGCACAGGGCTTCGCTGCTCTCGGCGCGCTTTTGCTCGGTGTGATTGTCGGCGGTCTGTTCGTTGCGATCTCGATGACTTCGGGTGGCGGCGCATGGGATAATGCCAAGAAATATATCGAAGATGGCCACCATGGCGGTAAAGGTTCGGAGGCCCATAAGGCAGCTGTAACCGGCGACACTGTGGGTGACCCATATAAGGACACTGCTGGCCCAGCCGTGAACCCAATGATCAAGATCACGAACATCGTGGCCTTGCTCCTCTTGGCGGCACTGGCCCATGGCGGCATGTAACGCCTAAAGAAAATTAAGCTTTAAGGCCCCGCTGGAAGCAATTCCGGCGGGGTTTTTTATACGCTGGCCCGATAGTCTAGAACCGCTTTCTGAAACTCAATTCAAATACCCGGCCGCGCGGGTCTGTGTAGCCCGGCTGATACCCCAAAGGTACGTTGCCATTCTGGTCGCGGACATCGACAATGTCGTTCAGAATATTTTCGACCCGGAACGAAATGCGGCTACCTTTCAGCATCGGCAAGGCCTTTATGACGCGCGCTTGCTGATCCATGTTGATGAACAGAAATCCGCTGATGGCGGCAATGTCGCTAAACCGCAGGTCATTGCTGCCGACAAGGCCGGTGCCGTTGGCAGTTGTGGCGCTTTTGTAGGTCCCTTGCAGTCGGAAACCAAAGCCCTTGTGGAACAGGCCGCCTGAAAGCTCGACCTCATGCCGTGACGCGCCGCCATTGCTGCTGGTGGCTGAACCATTGAGCAGGTCGAGCACAGGCACGCCCGGACGGATACGGATTTCGTCTTCTATGCGGTAGCTGTGGTATAAGGCGATGTTCCAGCGGCTGGGTTGGCCGCCGCTGGGTGCGCCAAAACGGCTACCGCCGCTGGACGCGCCAAAACGTCCACCGCCACCAAAGCCGCCGCCTGCAGCACGAGGCGCGCCGGGCGCACCTGACGCGGCAGCAGGAGGAGGGCCACTTGCTGGTCCACGTGGGGGCGTGACCGCGCCGATATTGCCTGACACGTTAAAGCCCCAGCGGATCCGCTGTGACGTTTCACGGTCGAAATTCACCGGACGTTGGTCGATGCTGACTAAGCGGCCATTGATATCACGCACGACGCGGCTGGCAAAGGCGGCTTCAATCTCTGGCGTCAGCAAGGGGAATGCGGCCGTTGTGTTGCGGCTGTTGTTCTTGAAATAGCTGAATTGCAGTGCGAAATCCTTGATGAATTCGGGATTCCAATTCGCGTTCAATATGACATCGCGGCGTTTTTCGCCGACCAAGGTTGAGTTTCCGCCCGTAATGACGTTGATGAACAGGCTTTCGCCGCGCGTAAAATCATAGGTTGCTACATTGGGCGTCACCAAAGTCGGGTTGCCCAACTGACCAATGGCTGGCGCATTTTCGTCACCTGTGATTGATGCCTGAAATGTCAGGTTGCGCGCAGGGGCCCAGCGCAGACCAGCGCCATATTCCAACAGCTTTCCGAAATCGGATAGGTCGCTATAGCCGATATTGCCATTGACCGACCATTCGCCAATCGCGGAGCCAAGGCCGAAATCGCGGCTCGTCAGCGGAAGTTCGGCGTTGACCGAATGGTTCATGATGTTCCGGCGCAAGGAGATGTCAGTCGTGACCCCCGAACGCCATGTTTCGCTGTCCAGAGTTTGCCGGGTAAGCCCCGACGCCAATGTGATTTGCACATCGCCTGCGGGCAATTTGAGCACTGTTCCAGCAAAGGTGCTGCGCAGGTCCATATTCTGGTTCAGGCTGTTGGCGAGATCAGGCGCCAAGAATAGCAAATTCGCACCGAAATCCCCAGCAAACGGGTTGATGGTTCCTGCAAGCACAGCAGCGCGCAATGCGGTAAAATCCGCGTTGCGCGTGGTGCGTGTGTCATTTGCGGTGCGGGCATAATTGCCCGTCAATGTCCAGCGCCACCCGCCGAACGCGTGGTTGAACGTGCTGCCCGTCTGGAACACATGTGTTTCGCTTTCGCGTTCAAGGGGGCGTGGCGTGTCGAAATAGCGGCTGAGTGTGACATCCTGGCCAAAGGGTGAAAACGGGCTGCTGCCGGGCAGGATGAAGCTTGCGCCGGGCAAACCCAACAAAGATTCGCTACCCCTGAGCGCATAATTGGCGTTCAACGACAATATTGTTTGCGGACCAAGTGACCGGCTCCATGTGCCGTTCATTTCAAGCCGTTCGGTGCGGGGCAGCAATGTCCGGACATCGCCGATATTCCCGTCATTCAGGCGATTTGCCGTGCCGACAAATTGTGCCAAATTTGGGTTGGATAGGCCCAATGGGACGCCAGCCTTGGTCACATTGCCTCCGGCAAGCCTGCTTAAGGCGGGCGATATCTCTCCATTGAGTCCAAGGCCGCTGATATTGCCGCCACGCGCCAATACCGAACTATCCGAAGAAATCAGGTCGCGTTCGCTCTCGGTCAATGCCGTCGAGCGTTCCAGCTCAACATCCAAGTTAAACCTTGTGGTTTTGCCAATACGCGTCAGCGTCGTTTCAAATTCATTATTGGCAAAGCCACCATCTTGCGGCTGGGCATGTTCAAATTCCGTGGCGAAGGAGGCAAAATTGTCCTTCAAGATGAAGTTGATCACCCGTTGATCGGGACGGAAACCATATTTTAGCGCGACTTCTTCTGGGAAAATCTGAACCTGACGAATGGCTTCGGGCGGCAAGTCACGTAGCTCACGGAAACCGGATACGCGCTGGCCATTCAGCAAGATGATCGGCATGCCACCTCCGCGTCCACGCCCCGAATTGGCCTGCGGTGCAACCGCGGCGACAAGGTCCGTCAGCGATGACGCGCCCAAGGCCGTGATGTCTGCTTCGTTCAACTCCTCGACGGGCGGGACGTCGGTGTCCACAGACCCCCTAATGCGTTCCGCCGTAACGACGATTTCGCGCGAAGGCGGGGCTTGAACAGCTTCTTCGACATCTTCATTGGCAATAGCGACGGTGCTGCCCGTGTTTTGGACATCCTCCAACGCCATAACGGGAACAGCGGTTGACGCGAGCAAGATTGCACTCAAACGGGAAATTGGCATGGGGAGAAGCTCAGTTTATATCAATGCTAAGTTGTAAGCATAACGCGAAATTCAAGGACGGGCGTCTAAACTGCTTCGCTTTTTCTCGCAATGGAGCGATTATACTGTAGCGCTTCCCTTTTTCCAACATTAGGTTTACAGGCGCTGCAACGTTGAATTTTTAAAGATTTAAGGGGCCGAATGGCAAAAGAAGAATTACTCGAAATGCGTGGGACAGTGCGTGAATTGCTGCCCAATGCCATGTTCCGTGTCGAACTTGAAAATGGCCATGAAGTTTTGGGCCATACCGCCGGAAAGATGCGCAAGAATCGTATCCGCGTTCTCGTGGGTGACGAAGTGCTGTGCGAACTGACCCCTTATGATCTGACCAAAGGCCGGATCACGTACCGCTTTAAATAAGGGCGGCAGACCTTGGGTCTGAACCCCATGCTCATATTGGCCTCATCAAGCCCGCGTCGCCGAGACCTTCTCGGGCGGTTGGGCATCATGCCTGCGCGCATCGCGTCCCCCGATATCGATGAGACACCCCGCAAGGGCGAGGTCCCGCGTGTCTATGCGCTGCGCATGGCAGAGGAGAAGGCGGTTGCCGTGCTACGTGCCGCTGGCGAGATTGTGGTCGCGGGCGACACTACGGTCGCCGTTGGCCGCCGGATATTGCCGCAAGCTGCCGATGCCGACATGCAACGCGGTTTTCTGAAGCTGCTCAGCGGCCGCCGCCATCATGTTCTCAGCGCCGTCGCCGTCATTGATGGCAATGGCCGGATGCGTAGCCGGATTTGCAACAGCATCGTGCGTTTCAAACGCCTGTCGGCAGACGAAATCGAAAGCTATATCGACAGCGGCGAAGGGTTGGGCAAGGCTGGCGGCTATGCCATTCAGGGCAGGGCGGAGGCGTTAATCGATTGGATGGCGGGCAGCCATTCCGGCGTGATTGGTCTGCCCTTATATGAGACACGCGCGCTGTTGCGCGCTTCGGGCTATCCGCTTGACTGATATATATCGCGATGATGCGCCGGGCGAGCGCCGCGCGGCGGTTGTCGAAAACGGAAATATCGTTGAAATCCATATTCAGCGCGACGCTTTATGGGCTTTGGGTGAATGTGGCATTGGCCGTATTGACCGCAAAACGCCGTCGGGCGCTTATGTGGTTGCCGACGATGGAAGCACGCTTTTGTTACGCAGCAAGATCAACCAGCCGGACGGCGCGCGCATATCTTTTGAAGTGACGCGCGAAGCCATAGCGGAGCCGGGGCGTATTAAGCCACCAGAGATATTATTGCGGGATAGCGCGCATGATGAACCCCTGATCGGCAAAGAGGCCCTGTGGGACGCGCGTGTGGCGTCTCTTGGTCAATCTGCAATCAACGCGTCAATCGCCGATGGCTTTGACGTCGCCATTGCTGGCCAATCACAACTCGGCGACGTTAGCACAAGCTTTCAGCGCACTAAGGCTGGGTTGGTGTTCGACATTGACGGTATCGGTGATGCGTTCGCCATCAATCTGGTCGCTGCGACCGAAGTTGCGCGCCTGCTGCGTCTTTTCCAAGTGGGCGCGATGGTCCTGATCGATTTTGTGTCGATGGAGTCCAAGGCCCAACGCACGCAAATTGCCGAAGCCTTTGATGCCGCGTCCTTGGCGGACCCGCGTCCGTTCGAGCGCACGGCCATTAATGGCTATGGCATGATGCAAGTCGTGCGGGCGCGGCCAAGGCCATCGATACTCGACCAACTGTTTGGCACGCGTATCGCTGCGCTGTCGGACGAGACACAAGCCTATTGGCTGTTGCGCGCGGTCGCGCAGTCAAAGGGCTTTGGCACGCGGACGGTGACAGCGCAGCCTGAGGTTGCGACGTTACTGCAGTCCGAACGTTGGGCCGCTTGGCGCGCGGCAGCTGTCCGTCTTGCGGGCGCGGATATGGTCGTGGTTGCAGATGAAAAGGCCTCAGGCTATGGCCATTTCCATGTCGCGCAAAGCTAATGTCTGCCCCTTGTGTGGAAAGCCCGTAGTGGCTGAATCCAAGCCTTTTTGTAGTCAGGGATGCAAGGACCGCGACCTGTTGAAATGGTTGGACGAAGGCTATCGCGTGCCGGGGCCGCTGGCCGATTATGAAGATAGTATCGGTTCCGACGGCAGCGACTGATTTTGCGCTTGCCAAGAGGCGCATCGCCTCTCTATAGGCTGCGCTCCCACGCGGTTTTCGCCGCGTAGCCCGAGTAGCTCAGGGGTAGAGCAGCGGATTGAAAATCCGCGTGTCGGTGGTTCAAAT
>Ga0209550_10002275_pt1 | contig 18447 bp, 16 predicted proteins | sample LauGreSuBDMM15SN_2_FD_187567 | JGI IMG/M metagenome (GOLD analysis project Ga0209550, IMG submission 187567) | Freshwater lake microbial communities from Lake Michigan, USA - Su13.BD.MM15.SN (SPAdes) (version 5) | ecosystem: Environmental > Aquatic > Freshwater > Lake | place: Lake Michigan...
TTGAGTGGTGGTGTTGATGCCAATGCGTTGCAAAAACCAAAACGCTTTTTTGGAGCGGCCAGAAATGTTGAAAATGGAGGTTCATTGAGTATCATTGCCACAGCATTGACAGAAACCGGTTCAAAAATGGACGAAGTTATTTTTGAGGAATTTAAAGGAACCGGAAATATGGAATTGCAATTGGATCGTAAAATTGCCAACAAACGTATTTTTCCAGCCATTGATTTGACATCCTCAAGTACAAGACGTGACGACTTGTTGTTAGATCCAAAAACATTGCAAAGAATGTGGATTATGAGAAAGTATCTTTCGGATATGAATCCGGTCGAAGCTATGGATTTTATAAATGATCGTTTCAAGAAAACCAAGAATAACGAAGAGTTTTTGATTTCTATGAATGATTAAAAAGAAATTTAGAATTAAGAAAATAGATAAAAAGCAAAAAAATCCTCAATAGAGGATTTTTTTGTGAATTTAAAATCTAAAATCTTTATTCTTTGTTCAGTTCTAAACTTTCTTTACGTTCCAACAAAGCCATATAAAATCCATCGAAACCAGATTCAGATGCCAGAATTTTTTGATCTTTTATAAAGTCAAATTGTTTTCCAATTTCTGTTGCCAAGAATTTTTTAACTTGTTCTTGATTTTCCGAAGGTAAAATAGAACAGGTGGCATAGACTAATTTCCCGCCTGGTTTTACAATTTTGGAGTAACTCTCCAACACTTCGGATTGAACTTTTCTAATATTATCGATAAATTCGGGTTGTAATTTCCATTTGGCATCAGGATTTCTTTTCAGAACTCCCAAGCCGCTGCAAGGTGCGTCAATCAGAACTCTGTCTGCTTTTTCATGGAGTTTCTTAATTATTTTGGTAGAATCGATAATGCGGTATTCAATATTGAAAGCACCGTCTCTCTTGGCTCTCAACTTTAATTGCTTCAACTTACTTTCGTACAAATCCATTGCGATTAATTGCCCTTTGTTTTCCATCAATGCGGCAATATGCAACGTTTTTCCCCCTGCACCAGCACAGGTGTCAACCACTCTCATTCCGGGTTTTACGTCAAGGAAAGCGGCGACAAGTTGAGAATTGGCATCCTGAACTTCGAAAAAACCTTGTTTAAAAGCATCCGTCAAGAATACGTTAGCCCTTTCCTTTAGGACTAAAGCGTCAGGTTGGTGTTTCAAGAATTCCGTTTCGATGTTCAAGTCCATCAGGATAGCTCTCAGAGACTCTTTATTGGTTTTTAAGGTGTTTACCCTAAGAATTACTTTTGCGGGTTGGTTTTGAGCTGCAATTTCTTTAGCCCAAATTTTTTCACCTAATTCTTTTACGCCTAATTCGTCCATCCAATCTGGAATAGATTCTTTTAAAGCTCTGATTTTTGAAAGTTCGTCAAAACGCCCTTTTATTTTTCTTTCTGGAGTCCCTTCCAGTTGACGCCAATCTGGGATAGGATAACCTCTTAAAACTGCCCAAACCGAGAATATTCTCCACAGATTATCCCTATCAAAGGGCTCTTTTACTTCTGCAATTTCGGCATATAATCTTTTCCAACGCACCACTTCATAGATCGTTTCGGCAACAAATTTTCTATCTGAGCTTCCCCAACGTTTGTCTTTTTTCAGGGATCGCGCCACTACTTTATCGGCATATTCACCTTCGTTAAAAATCGCATTTAATGCATCAATCGTTGTATATACTAAATTTCGGTGTAATCTCATTTTTAATAATTGAGGTGCAAAGGTACTATTAAAGATTTAAATTAAATTTTTAAAATTGTACGTTATTCTTTAATATTTGCCAAAAAAAATACACTGCAGTTGGAAAACAGTGTATTTTTATATTTCTTAAATAGTGCTTTACTTAATTCTAGTTAGTCCTATATTTTCTGGGGCATGGAGCACCATTGGGAACTTCTCTACTTTTACAGAGCTGCTATCTAAACCAAAAGCACTTTCCTCAGACAAACTTAATTTTTTAATAAAAAAGTATGAATTCATTATTATTTTTTCATGCCATAACAAATCGCTGTCATGAGAGAGATATTTTTCAGATAAAACAAATTTGAAATCACCAATAATGTTATTTTTATTCAAGGATTCATACCTACTTGTGATATCGACCTCTCCTTTTTGTACCATATCTTTAATGACTTCCTTAAACATCAAATTTATTTTTGTAGGCTCCCTAAAACCCAAATTAAAATCGACACGATACAAATCGTCTTTTGTAATTTCAGTTACTTTATATTCAGTTTTATAGGGTTCATTTAAAATGTTTACATGCACAAACCAATAGATATCGGCTCTTTTCGGTCGCTTTCGTAAAATAGAGTACATTACTTTTTCCTCAATTTCATCAATTTTTCCCGCATTTGTCATATATACCAAATGGGTTGCATATTTTGGTATTGATAAATCAGTACTTAGTTCCACTAATACTTTTTTATAATCTTCTATTTTTACGAATTTAGTATAGCTCTTATTTATTTTTTTTGCCAAATACCAAATAGTCATAACTGATATAAGAACCAATGCAATAATTAAGGTCACATAGCCACCTTCTGCAAACTTTTTAAGATTGGCGATAAGGAATCCAAATTCGATTGTTAAATAAATAGTTATTAAAGGAATCATGAAATACAATTTTACCCTTTTAAATATCATATAAAAATTAAGGAGTACTGTTGTCATAATCATACATAATATAATGGCTAAGCCATAAGCATGTTCCATGTTGCTTGATTTTTCAAAGTGCAAAACCACCCCAACACATCCAAAAAATAGTAACCAGTTTATAGAAGGAATATACAACTGTCCTTTTAATTCTGAGGGATATTTTATTTTCACTTTTGGCCAAAAATTCAATCGCATGGCTTCATTTATTAATGTAAATGAACCACTAATTAATGCTTGTGAGGCTATGACGGCGGCAAGTGTTGCGATTATGATTCCTATGGGTTGAAACCAATCGGCCATGATTAAGTAAAAGGGGTTGGCATTTACGCCACCTATATTCTGTAGAGTTTGTCCTTCATGATGAATGAGGTAGGCGGCTTGTCCAAAATAGTTTAACACTAAAGTTGTCTTTACAAAAATCCAGCTAATTCTGATGTTTTTTCGCCCACAATGTCCCATGTCCGAATACAAAGCTTCGGCTCCAGTCGTACATAAAAAAACAAACCCTAAAACATAAAACCCTTCAGGATGAATGGATAATAAATTATAGGCATAATGCGGATTAAATGCTCTTAGCACTTCAGGATGTTGAGTAATTTGCAACAGACCTAATACCCCAAGCATTCCAAACCATAAAAGCATTATTGGAGCAAAAAAGCGGCCGACCAATTTAGAACCAAATTGCTGAATGGTAAACAGAATGAATAAAATCCCAATTACGATGGGAATTGTATTTATTTCGGGATAAAAAGTTTGAATTCCTTCAACGGCAGATGATACCGAGATAGGAGGAGTAATGATTCCATCGGCAAGCAGCGCACTTCCTCCAATTATCGCGGGTACAATTAGCCATTGAATTTTAATTTTCTTTACCAATGCATATAATGCAAAAATCCCACCTTCTCCATGGTTATCCGCGCTCAAGGTAATGAGTACATATTTTATTGTTGTTTGTAAGGTAAGTGTCCAAAAAACACAAGAAATCCCTCCTAAAACAATGTCTGCATTAATAACATAATTGCCAATTATGGCTTTCATTACATATAATGGCGAGGTTCCGATGTCACCATAAATTATCCCCAACGAAACTAATAGACCTCCTAATGTTAACTTACTGTGTAAGTCTTTATGCGAAATACTCATGTATACTTATTATAAAAAAACTTGACAAATCTACTCTTTTTATGCATATCATTAATATAAAATAAAATATAAAAATGAATCGTAATTAAATCTCCATTTTTGATGGCATAACTAATTAGCTTTGCAAATACAAAATGAATTATTACTCAATTTCAAAAAACAATACTATATGACCCAATTTAAATAAAAAAAACCAAGAAAATAGTAGCTACTGTTTTCTTGGTTTTTTTTTTAAACAAAAAATCTATTTTTTAGGTCCTTTGTCCCGATATTGTTGCAACAGCTTTTTGTTGAAGTTATCTTCAGCCTTTTTTAATTTTATAATTTTTATCGGAGAAATTACCCCTTTTAGACTAGAAATAAATTTTCGGCGATTTTGGAATAAATCCTCATCATAACTTTCTGACTGGGCAAGAAGTGCAAAAGCTTCTTTTTCATTCATTTTAGCAAAAGCTTCATTATCCATTTTGTCAATTAACGATTTAGTCTTCTTCGATCTAATTTCATTTTGTTTGTTGTCAAAAGCATTGTAAAGTGGCCAGAAAAAGGCTGCTTCATCTGGCGTCAGTGATAATTCAGTGGTTATAAACCCCACTTTTAAGGCTCTAATTTTTTCTCTTTTTTCTTTGTCTCTAGGTTGGGAAAAAGAATGAATGGAAAATAAAAATAGAAAAATCAGTAGTAGTTTGTTCGTTTTCATTATGTTCTAGTTCGTTATATATTGTTCTAAATTCGAGTTAATTGAAAGTTCGTTCTCTATAGATTTATCTTCAATATCCAAGTCAATACTCATTTTTTGAATATCTTCTTCATCAAGAAGGTTTGCTAAATCTGTATCTGAAATATCGGACTTATTGGCAATGTAGTTTTCTAATATTATTTCGTCAATTTCTGAGGAATGGTTGCTAAAATCATTGTAAATAGGAATAATTAACCCCAATCCTATAATTGCGGCAGCCACAAATAGCCAACTTTTTTTTCTTAAAAAAAGCGAAATTACTTTTGGCTCTTCTTTAGTTAATTGCTGCATTACTTTCTCCGAAAAATGGTCAAAGTAACTTTCGGGGATTATAAACCCAGACTTTATTTTCGGTTCGTTTTCTAATTTAAATGTTTTCATAATATCCATTAGACTTAAATATAGTTAAAGGGTTTAATTTGTTTTGACAAAGGTTTCGATTTTTTTTACAGCATGATGGTAAGACGCTTTCAAAGCTCCTACCGATGTCCCTAAGATTTCTGAAATTTCTTCGTATTTCAACTCTTCAAAATATTTCATTTTGAAAACTAGTTGTTGTTTTTCGGGCAATGATACAATTGCTTTTTGTAATTTAAATTGAATTTCATCACCATCAAAATAAATATCTGCTTTTAGATTATCAATAGTCTTGTTTTGTAATGTTTCTGAGGAAATTCCATTGATTTTCGCTTTTTTATTTATAAATGTTAAAGCTTCATTGGTAGCTATTCGATACATCCATGAAAAAAGCTTGCTTTCTCCTTTAAATTTATTTAAATATTGAAAGACTTTTATAAAAGTATTTTGCAATACATCATCTGTGTCATCGTGATTCAAGACGATAGTACGTATATGGTTGTATAGGGGTTTTTGGTATTCCTTCAAGAGTTTCTTAAACGCTTGGTTTTGCGTCTTGGGGTTTAATAATTCCTTGATGAATTCCTTTTCTTGTAGCAAAACCTTATTTATTTGTGAACTTGGAATGAAAATTAGTAAAAAAGTTTAATCTCGAATAAAACAGTTTAATTCATTCGCGTCTTTTTTATTATTTTTCAGATGTTATCGAACTATCTTCACTTTTTTCAGAAAGAGGTACTGAAGGTTTTTCAACTCCTCTAGGCTTTACTGGAATATAGATTTCAGTAATCCATTTTGAAGGACTTTTCTCTTCTTTTTTACCAATGATAAATACTTCTATGTGCGAAAACGCAAAATCTTTTGTGAGATTGTTTGCTTTTATGAATTCCTTTGTTTTATCCAATGCGGCTTTACTATGAACATAATCCCCCGTCATTGTTGTTTTTACTGCTTGAAATACTTTCAATTTTTTCGACATGATGTCACTTCCTTCCACTATAAAAATTTCTTCTTTGATGGGGATGCAAATCGATATTCTGGCCAATTCATTAGCGCTATCATAAGTATTGTAAATCACAAAGGGCTTTCCATTTATCGTAATGTTATTCTGTTTGCAAAAATTAGTGATTTTTGAAATCACTATTTCTGTGTTTTTAGGAATCTTCGAAATTTCACTGGTAAAGGTTTGTTCTAAATAGAAATTTTCAAGTTTATTTGACAACCCATTTACTTTTATTGAATAGGTGTTTATTTCATAATCCAATTTTCGGTCTAAAATAGTCAAACTTTTTTCAAACATCAATCCAATTACTTTCTCTGCACCGCCGTTAAAGGTGTTCATGATTTTAAACATGAAACTCATTTTTCCTATAGCTTTCCAAGTTATTTTAGTGCCTTTTAGAGTATCCTTAAAACTAATAAAAACTTCAGAAGAGTTGCCGTTGAAATTCATTTTTTGAAAAACACTATCGTTCTCCTTTATATACAATGTTTTTAAATCTCCACGACCTTCTTTTCCTTCCCAGGTGCATAAACTGCCTTTGCCTATAGTGTTTTTAGAATGGGTTACCTCTATTAGAGAATCTTCCACTGCCCAAGAATTCCAATCTTCCCAATTTTTAGTCTCATTCACGTAATTAAACACGGCCGATTTTGGCGAGTTGATAATCCTACTTCTTTCCACAGTAAATTCTCCTTTTTGTGTCGCAACAAAAATAGATAATGCCATCAGGCTAAGTAATAGTAAAAGAAATATATATTTTAAAATTCTCATGGCATCCCTTTATTAGATTATCATGTAAAGTTAAAAATTTTATTAATACGGTAACCGCTACAAAGTTAAAAATAGTAGGTCTAAATTAATATAAATTGTTTTTAATTTTAAATTGATTTAAGTGTAATAAAACTTTGTTACAATCAATCTAAATAAATGTATATTTGTTAAACAACTCATTTTAAACAATTAAATATTTTTACTAATGAAAGTACTAAAAACAGTAGGGATTTTTTTTTCGATTGGGATTTCCCTTTTATGTAATGCACAAATAACCAAAACCAATACTTTAAAAATAGCCGAAGAAGCCCCTTTTGAATATGTTGCAGAACAGTTTGCCGACATAAAAGTATTACGCTATCAAATTCCAGGGTGGGAAAACTTAACCTTAAAAGAACAGAAGTTAGTTTATTATCTTACCCAAGCCGGATATTCAGGTCGAGATATAGCTTGGGATCAGCATTATAAGTACAACCTGAAAATCAGAAAAGCGCTCGAGAATATGTACCAAAATTATAAGGGGGACAAAACTGTCGAAGATTGGAAAAATTTTGAAATTTACCTAAAAAGGGTTTGGTTTGCCAATGGGATTCATCATCATTATTCGAATGACAAAATCAAACCCGATTTTTCAAAAGACTATTTCACCACATTAATAAAAGCTACAAAAACAAGCTTATCGTCAACGATAGTAGATGTTATTTTCAATGATGCTGATGCTAAAAAAGTGAATCTGGATGAATCCAAAGGATTATTGGAAGCTTCAGCAATTAATTTTTATGATAAAGGAATTACAGCAAAAGAGGTTGGAGATTTTTATGCCAAGAAAACTAGTCCAGATTCAAGTAAGCCCTATTCCTTTGGATTAAATTCTAAATTGGTTCGCAATGCCAAAGGGCAATTGGAAGAAAAGGTATGGAAAAGCGCCGGAATGTATGGAGTGGCCATCGACAAAATTGTGTATTGGTTAGAAAAAGCAAAAAGTGTAGCCGAAAACAAAAAGCAAGAGGATGCTTTAGGATTACTCATTAGCTATTACAAAACGGGAAGTTTAAAAACTTGGGACGATTATAATATCGCTTGGGTCCAGGCTACTGAGGGCAATATTGACTACATCAATAGTTTTATCGAAGTATACAACGATCCATTGGGATACAGAGGTTCCTATGAAAGTATCGTTCAAATAAAAGATTTCGACATGTCGGCAAAAATGGAAGTCATTTCTAAAAATGCACAATGGTTTGAAGATAATTCGCCCTTGTTCCCGGAACACAAGAAAAAAAATGTAGTGGGCGTATCTTACAAAACGGTTGTGGTTGCAGGTGAATCCGGGGATTCTTCTCCAGCCACACCAATAGGTGTAAATCTTCCAAATGCCGATTGGATTCGAGCAGCACACGGATCGAAATCAGTTTCTTTAGGTAATATTTTAGAATCCTATGCAAAGGCAGGAGGAAAGAGCAGGTTGCAAGAATTTGCAAATGATACGGATGAAATCGCCTTAGCTGCTAAATATGCAGAGTTAGGAGATAAAATGCACACAGCTTTACACGAAGTGATAGGGCATGCTTCGGGACAAATAAATCCAGGTGTAGGTACTCCTAAAGAAACCCTTAAAAGTTATGCTTCAACACTTGAAGAAGGTAGAGCGGATTTGGTTGGACTATATTATGTATATAATCCAAAATTGCAAGAATTCGGTTTGGTCGATGATTGGAAAAAACTAGGGATGGAATCTTATGACAGTTATATTCGAAACGGATTGATGACCCAGTTAATTCGCTTGCAATTAGGTGCCAATGTTGAAGAGGCACACATGAGAAACCGTCAGTGGGTGAGTGCTTGGGTTTTCGAAAAAGGGAAGGCCGACAATGTAATCGAGAAAATAACCCGTGATGGAAAAACCTATTTCAATATCACAGATTATGACAAACTACACGATTTATTTGGGCAATTGTTGCGGGAAGTACAACGTGTAAAATCAGAAGGAGATTATGCCTCAGGGAAAGCTTTGGTCGAAAATTATGGGATCAAAGTAGATCAGAAACTGCATGCTGAAGTATTGGAAAGAAATAAACAATTTGTTTCGGCACCTTATAGCGGATTTATAAATCCAGTATTGGTGCCTAAATTAGATGCAAAAGGAAATATTATTTCGATTGAAGTACAACAACCCAAATCCTTTGCCGAACAAATGTTGCAATATTCTAAAAACTATGGCTATTTGCCTTTGGTAAACTAGAGAAAAAAAATTATATAAATGGATGTCTTAAAGGCATCTTTTTTTATGGAAGAAAACTACCTTTTGAAAAATATCTTTATCATAAAAAGCAGTCCAATAAATATCAGAAAGGCAATTAATATTTTATAATTTCCTTTGTAAAATAGGGTATGCAATTTGGCATCTTTTCTATAGGCGTAAATCATTGCAATTACAAAAGCAACAAAAAAACAGCCGGCAAACAATAATTGTCCTGAACTAAACATAGTAAATTTTTTTGCGCAAATTTAGGTGTTTTTTGTTTAGTTAATATCACTAACTTGCTCCATCATTTATTCAAGTAAAATTATGCAAAAACAAATTAATGCAGTCAAGGAATTTCATACCGCATTTGTTATTGGTCACAGCGAAACTCCAAGAGCCGATTTGGGCGAAAGTAAAAACATACTTCGTTACAACTTGATGAAAGAAGAAAACGAGGAATACCTAGAAGCGGTGCAGAATAATGATCTAGTTGAAATTGCAGATGCATTGGGAGATATGATGTATATTCTTTGTGGTACCATTATAGAACACGGCTTACAACACAAGATAGAAGCAGTTTTTGACGAAATCCAGCTTAGTAACATGAGTAAATTGGGCGAAAACGGGAAACCCATTTATCGAGAAGATGGAAAAGTGATGAAAGGACCTAATTATTTTAAACCAGATTTTTCTAAAATATTGGGAGGAAAATAACTGATTTCGTTTGCAATAAAAAAAGCAGTTTAAAATGATTAGTATCATTTTAAACTGCTTTTTTATACTGCTACTTCAACCTGACAACTAAACCTTAACGGTCCAACCAAAGGTGTCTTCGGCCAGTTTTTGTTGTATGTTTGTTAATTTGTCTTTAAGAAGCAAGGCAAATGAATTTTCAATTTTTGGTAATTCATAATAAACGTCTTGGTAGGAGAATCCGGCAATCGGACTGATAACAGCAGCCGTTCCGGCTCCAAAAATTTCTTTCAAAGAACCGTTTTTTGCCGCTTCAACAAGTTCCGAAACTACAACAGGTCGAACGACCATATCAATATTTTCTTTTTCAGCCATAGCAATAAGACTTTTTCTGGTCACACCATCAAGAATTCTTTCACTTATGGGAGCGGTGTATAAAGTGTCCTTTATTCTAAAAAATACATTCATGGTACCCGCTTCTTCTAATTTGGTATGGGTGGCATCATCGGTCCAGATAATTTGTTGAAAACCGTCTTTGTTAGCCAAATTAGTTGGGTAAAATTGCGCAGCATAATTCCCGGCGGCTTTTGCTGCTCCAATACCTCCATTTGCAGCTCTACTGTAATGTTCAGCGATGATTACTTTTACTTCGCCTGAATAATAGGATTTTGCAGGAGATAAAATAATCATAAATTTATAATCATCTGAAGGATTTGCAATTACCCCGGTTCCGGTAGCAATCATAAAAGGTCTGATGTATAGTGAATTTCCCTTCCCTTTTTTTACCCATTCCTTGTCTAATTGTAACAACTGATTCAACCCTTCCATAAAAATAGGTTCTGGAACTTCAGGCATTGCCATTCTGATGGCAGAATTATTGAAACGTTTAAAGTTTTCATCGGGTCTAAAAAGCCAAATAGCCTCTTGATCATCTTTATAGGCCTTCATTCCTTCAAATATGGCTTGCCCATAATGAAAAACTTTAGCCGAAGGATCTAATAAAAATGGAGCGTATGGTTTGATAATTGGTTTTTGCCACTCCCCATTCGTATAATCGCACTCCAATAAATGATCTGTAAAAACAGCGCCAAAACTTAAATTATCAAAATCAACTTCATTTATTTTTGAAGTAGCAGTTTTAATTATTTCAATTTTGTTGGTTTGTGTTGCACTCATAATTAATGATTATGTATTTAATATATTTTTATATTGTACGATTAGACTTAAAAACATCGCAATTGTTTTCGCGATAGGTATACTGCAAAATTAAAATAAAAATTGTTAAAATACTTGCTAAAACAACATTAATTATAGCATTTGAATACATTTTATTGATTCAAAATAATATTAATAAAAAACCAGCACTAATTTTTTGGAATATATAATAAATAACGAATTTTGATGGTCAAATAGATTTGTTTTTAATTAAATTTGGACAATCGATACTGTCACAAATCTAGAAAAACCCCGAAATAAATTTTGAAAAGAGAAATTATACAAACTAATGACGGTTCTACCACTATCCATATTGAAGAATGGGACGAATGTTATCACTCGAAATTTGGTGCCATTCAAGAAGCCCAACATGTTTTTATAAAAAATGGGCTTTCTTTATTTGAAAACAAAACCATTTCTATTTTAGAAATTGGATTTGGAACAGGATTGAATGCTTTTATCACTTTTTTGGAATCACAAAAACTAAACCAATCAATTGATTATGTTGGGGTGGAAGCCTATCCTGTTTCGCCAGAAGAAGTGCTATTGATGAATTATGTACCGGCATTGAGAGCTGAAAATGAAAGAGGTATTTTCGATAAAATGCATGAATGCAACTGGGAAGAACAAATTATTTTAAGAAATGATTTTGTATTCACCAAAAGGAATCAATTTTTTCAAGATATTGATGATTTAGAAAAATTTGATTTGATTTATTTTGATGCCTTTGGCTATAGGGTGCAACCTGAATTGTGGAGTACGGTTATTTTTGAAAAAATGTATAAGGCACTTAAGCCAAATGGAATATTGGTCACTTATGCGGCTCGCGGAGTGATAAAACGAAGCATGGTAGAAGTAGGGTTTACGGTCGAAAAATTAGCGGGGCCTCCAGGAAAACGAGAAATGTTTCGGGCTAGCAAGTTTTGATTTTCCGTGCAATAAAAAATAAATACATAAGTTATTAAATAGATTGAATTTTATAAAATAAAACTTTAAATTTACTTTAATAATCAAGTTCTAACCTTAATATTAATTAGTATGTCGAAAATCATGTTTGATTACACCAAAACAGTTCTCGAAAGAGTAAGTTTTGATGCTGTACTTTTTTGTAAAGAATTGGAAAAAGCAATAAAAGCATTATTGCCTTATGAAATGGAGTTATTACGAGAATGGTTAGTACAATTTATAGTTGAAAAACCAGAATTAAAACAATGTCTATTAATTGTAAAAGAGGCATAAAAAAAGAGGAGCATTTTGTTCCTCTTTTTTTATGCAAATAAATGTATGTATGATGAAAGTTTAAATTATTCTGAAACCTTGATTTCAAACATTTTGTCCCAATTTTTTCCAGTTACAAAAATGCTTTTAGTTTTAGGATTGTAAGCGATTCCATTTAAGACTTCGGCTTTAGGATATTGAATAAATTTTCGCAAACCAGAAAGATCAAGTATTCCTTCTACGGCTCCATTAGCAGGATTTACGATTGCAACAGCGTCTTTTTGCCAAACATTGCAATAGATTTTTCCGTTAATCCATTCTAACTCATTTATACTTGGAATTTTAGAATCTCCAGAATATACATTGACATAATCCACCATTTTCTGGGTTTCAGGATTCATTTTCCAAATTTTTTCAGTTTTGTCGGTTTGGTAAATGTATTTCCCGTCATTAGTCATTCCCCAGCCTTCAATGTCCTTGTCATACATAAAGGTTTTTTCTAATTTCCAAGTCTTGGCATTGTAGATGAAACCTGTTTTTTCTTGCCAAGTCAGTTGGTAAATTTTGTTATTAATGAATGTAATTCCTTCTCCAAAATAGCGGTCATCCAATTTCAAACTCTTGTATGTCCTTCCGGTTTTGTAATCTGTTTTCAAAAGTTTAGAACTTTTATACAATCCGATGCTTTCGTATAAAGTGTCTTTGTAAAACTCTAAGCCTTCGGTAAAAGAGGCAATGTCATGAGGGTAGGTTTTAAGAACCGTATACTTAAGTAACTTGGGCTGTATATTAGAGCCTAATTCAATTCGGGCAGTGGTTTGGGCACTTTCTCCTTCAAAAAAGACCAATGCTTTCAGGTTTTGGTATCCCAATTTTTGGTTTTTTAATGGGAAAGATAATTTTTCAAGCCCTTTTTTTGAACCAATTTTTTTATCGTTTAGATAATAAATGACACTGTCAATCTCTTTGGTGTTTGGGTTCAAGATTCCCAATTCTAAAGTCTCTTGTGACTGATAGTGTGCTGCAAATTTAGATTCGTCAAAACTAAATAGGGAAGCGTTGTTGTTTTTATCCCCGCAATTCGCAAAGGCTATTCCTAATAAAATGAAAGATAGGAAGTTATAATTTTTCATACATTAAAATTTTAATATTGCAATATACAAACTTAATTTTATAGACGCAAAGCCCTTGCAAAAATATAAAATACATTGTATATTTGCAACGGCAAGTCCTACACGACCAGCTCCTGTAAAATCCCCCAGGATGGGAACATAGCAAGGGTAAGTGGTTGAGCGGTGCGATGTAGGTCGCTTGCCATTTTTTAGTAATTGTAGGTTGCATTTTAATTTTTTCTATTTTATTATCTTCCTTCAGGAAGATTTTTTTATTTTTGAACCTTTCGGAGTTAGAAGTTAATGGTTAGGTTGGAATTTACAAATACGCTATCAATACCCTTATCATATAACCAATAACACACATTCAGTAACGTATATTCTATAACAATGGAAAAAGTAGTTTTGATCACAGGAGCTTCTTCGGGAATAGGGAAGTCGATTGGTGAATTTTTGCACAATAAAGGATTCATCGTATATGGTACCAGCAGAAATCCCGAACGAATACTTAATTCCGTTTTTCCCCTAGTAGCTTTAGAAGTTCGAAACCCAGATTCGATTCATGCTGCGGTGTCTAAAATAATAGCCACTTCGGGCAGGCTGGATATTGTTATTAATAATGCCGGTGTGGGAATCACTGGACCTTTGGAAGAGATTCCAATGGAGGAAATCAAGAATAATTTCGAAACTAATTTCTTTGGTCCAATTGAAGTCATGAAAGCTGCTTTACCACAAATGCGCCTGCAAAAATCAGGACTTATTATCAATATTACCTCTATAGCGGGCTATATGGGTTTGCCGTATCGCAGCGTGTACTCTGCATCGAAAGGCGCATTGGAATTAGTTACCGAGGCTTTGCGAATGGAAGTGAAATCTTTCGGAATTCAGATTACTAATGTGGCTCCTGGTGATTTTAACACCAATATTGCTTCAAGGCGTTATCATGCGCCATTAATCAAGGATTCCGCATATGAAATCTCATATGCAAACACTCTTAAAATGATGGACCAGCAGGTGGATAGCGGCAGTAATCCCGATGAAATGGCCAAAGCCGTTTATGAAATAATTCAAAACCCAAACCCTAAAATTCATTATAAAGTAGGGGTTTTTATGCAACAATTCTCGATTGTTCTCAAGCGAATTTTGCCCGATAAAGTCTATGAAGAAATGCTAATGAATCATTTTAAGTTGTAAATCTAGTATAACCATCAATATCTTGCTATATTTACAAAAAAAAACACCTTTTTTTGATTAACAATCGATATAAACTTTAGAGATCTTTTTATATTAATAATAGTGAAATCATACCCAAATTGAGTCCCTTAAAACTACCTCTTTTTTACTTTTTTTCTTCAACAGTAGCCCAACTTCAATATCAATACGCTGAATTATTATTGATTTGTTCTATTGTTGTTAGTTCTATATTAATTGGTTTTATTTTGTTTTTCTTTAGATTTAATAAAATCAAATCAAAAGAATTAGATGTTTTATTGCAAGAAACCGAATTATTTAAATCACAAATAATAGAAAATAAGAAGGTGATTTCAAACTTTAAACAAACGGAAATAATAAAGGAACGGGAGTTTATAGCTATTAATTTAGAATTAGCTAATATTCAGAGTTCTATTGGTGTTATTATTGATGAAGCTACGATGCATTCTCAACAAATCAAAGAGCCTAAATTTATAAATCTTATTAAGGACATTCGTTTCGTACTTTCTCGAAAAGATTATTGGAATGAGTTTAGGTTGAAATTCACTCAGACACATCCTAATTTTAATACTGCTTTAAAAGCAAGATTTCCGAATCTTTCTCCAAAAGATATTAGTTTTTGTAGTTTAATTAAATTGAATTTATTAAACAAGGAAATTGCCTCCATGCTACAAGTGTCCCATGAAAGTGTTATTACTAAAAAATATCTTTTAAAGAAAAAGCTTAAACTTTCGGCCGATCAAGACCTTATTAAGATTATTAATGATTTTGATTAACCCTGTTCCAGGCTTTATTATTTCATAATTTTTTCAAACCCTTCTTTTCGGCACTAATTAAATTCAGTTTATTACTTGTGCCTTGAAATTTTTTATCTAAATTCTACCGAAAATTCCTATAATCAACTCAATTTTCATAACTCACTTAAATTTACATTTCTTTTAATATATATTTTTTATAAGAAATACCTTAAATTATATTTATCTAATTATTACCAAGTGATATTTTGCATTACTTGCACTATTCTGCATTTAGATAGTACTATATAATCAAATTAATTCCCCTTCGGATTTTTTACTTCCCTATTTAATTTGTCTTAATTATTGCTTTTATTTTTGATCATTTTTTTTGGCTGCTATTGTTGATTTAAATTGTTTTTAAATTAATATAATGAAAATCAAGTCTTTAATCGATAAAAATAATTATTTTATCTATGTTTTTGCTATACTAATTTTTATAACATTTAAAATTTTATGCTATAAATTTGTCATTCAATATTTAATGCGACATTGTAATGCTTTAAATCGCACTAAATTATGATTAAACTTTTTCAACTATTCTGAGAACTAAATATTAATTAAATAATATAAATAAATGAAGCATGTTTTAATTTTATTGTTGGCATTCAATGTAAATGCACAAAAACTTCATCATCAAATGTTATCCGCACAGGCCAGTAGTGTAAAGACATCTAATGGTAAAATGGTAAAACAAACTATAGGGCAGTTAAGTGTAGTTGGTAATTCTCAAAACAAGAAAATTGCTTTTAGTCAAGGTTTCCAACAGAGTAATACTAGAAAAGTTGCCCCTTCAAGCGTCAAAAGTTTAATTGTGACAACTTTATACCCTAATCCAATAAGCGATTTTATAAATTTTAAATTTTCAGCTTCAATTAAAGGACCTATAAAAATTGCCTTTTTTGATCTATTAGGTAGAAAAGTTTTTTCTACGGAAAAAGAAGCCATTCTAAATAACATCTCCCTAAAGGATATTGATTTACCGCAAGGTGAATATATAGTAAAACTTAACGCTCTTAATTATGAATACACAACCAAAATACTTAAAATAAAATAAAATGAAAAAAGTAACACTATTAATTGTAGTTTTTATTTCGTTCGCTAAAAGCTACTCGCAAGAAATTTATTTAAAAACCGGGAGAAATTTTACTTCGTATGCTTACAGAGGCGATAAGGAGTATGATTTCAAAACATCAGTGGGCAATTCCTTTGAAATTGGGCATTCTAAACATTTTAAAAACGTATATTGTTATACACTTGGATTGACTCTTAATGAGTATAATGCTATTACTAAACAAGGGTCATCAATTTTCACTAGTTTTAACACTCAGTATTTAGGAATACAAAATTCTATTCAATTAAGAGTCTTTAAAATTAAATTTGTAGAGGTTGATGCGAAAGCCGGGATTAATATGGCTACTATTTTATATGGTAAAATTATCCAAAACGAATCAGGCATTTCAACAGTTGATGATTTAAACAAGGCAGAAGCATTCAAAGGACTTGTTTTTCAACCTGTATTAGGAGTTGAGGCTAAATTAAAACTAACGCCTCAGGGTTATTTGTCTGTTGGGTATAACAGAACAAATAGTTATAATTTATCAAATACTAAACGAATTGAGGATTACAAATTTAAAACAGACCAAATTTCATTTGGTGTTCATTTTCAAAAATAATTTAAAATAACAATCATGAAAAAAATTCTACTATTTTTATTCTTTTTAGGAACTTCGGCCTTTTATGCACAAACACGAGGAATTACCTATCAAGCAGTTATATACAATTCCGCTCAACAGAGTTCGGCGGGTATAACTAATGTAAGCTTTCCTTTGTCTAATAAGCCAGTTTGCTTACAATTTACTATTACAGATTCTAATTCTACTACAGAATACCAAGAGACGATTACGACTAAGACCGATGAATACGGTATGGTAAATTTAATCATTGGTACTGGAGTTCAAACAAGAGGTTATGCTTCATCGTTTGATGGTATCGTTTGGGATGAAAATCAAAAAAACTTACAAGTTGCCGTAGATACAAATGGGTTGTGTTCTTCATTTGAAGTAATTAGCAACCAGGCACTTACTGCTGTGCCTTTTGCATTTAATGCTAATACAGCAATTACGGCATACAGTGCTGAAAATGTTACTGGAATTGTGCCTATTCTTAATGGAGGTACTGGAGCTACAACCGTTAATGGTGCCAAAACTAATTTTGGTTTAGAGAATGTAGATAACACAACGGATTTAAACAAGCCTATAAGTACTGCTACAAAAACAGCTTTGGATGTTTTAACTACTGGAGCTGCAACAGAGAAATCAGATCGTACTTTTGCTGATACTGTTTTAACTACAAGTGTAACTACTGAAAGAGACGCGCGTACTGCTGCTGACAACACTTTAACTACAAGTATAAATACTGAAATTGCTAATCGTACCGCTGCTGATTTACTTTTTACTAAGGCAGTAAATGATGAAGCAGTTGCTCGTGCAACTGAAGACACGGCTATAAATAGTAAATTAACTGGTGAAATAGCAAGAGCTGGAAATGCGGAAGGCGTTTTAACTGCTGGTGCTGCAACAGAAAAAACAGATCGAATTGCTGCCGATGTGACTTTAACTACAGGTGCTGCAACAGAGAAATCAGATCGAATTGCCGCTGACGTAATTTTAACTACAGGAGCTGCAACAGAGAAATCAGATCGAATTGCTGCTGACGTAATTTTAACTACAGGAGCTGCAACAGAGAAATCAGATCGAATTGCTGCTGATCTAATTTTAACAACAGGAGCTGCAACAGAAAAATCAGAACGTACATTTGCTGATATAACTTTGACTACAAGTGTAAATACTGAAAAAGACGCACGTACTACTGCTGACAACACTTTAACTTCAAGTATAAACACCGAAATTGCTAATCGTACCGCTGCTGATTTACTTTTTACTAATAAAGTAAGTGATGAAGCATTAGCTCGTGCTACTGAAGATATAGTTATTAATGGTAAATTAGTTACAGAGACAGCTAGAGCAACTGAAGCGGAAAGAGTTTTAGGGGCAGGAGCTGCAAAAGAAGTAACAGATCGTTTAGCCGATGTGAATGCTGAAGAATTAGCACGTACAAATGCAGATATTGTCTTAACGGCTGGGGCCGCTAAAGAAATAGTAGATCGTTTAGCTGCTGCTACTCTAGAAAAAACTGATCGTGTAAATGCAGAATTAGCTTTGGCTAACGCAACTACAAAAGAAGTATCAGATAGAAAAGA
>Ga0209550_10002276_pt1 | contig 18446 bp, 16 predicted proteins | sample LauGreSuBDMM15SN_2_FD_187567 | JGI IMG/M metagenome (GOLD analysis project Ga0209550, IMG submission 187567) | Freshwater lake microbial communities from Lake Michigan, USA - Su13.BD.MM15.SN (SPAdes) (version 5) | ecosystem: Environmental > Aquatic > Freshwater > Lake | place: Lake Michigan...
ATTAGGGGCCGGGCAGGGCGTTTGTGATGTGGGGCTCATGGGTGCGGAGCCTCAGCGCGCGGAGAAGATTGCGTTCAGCCCAGCCTACGTTGTTAACGCCGATTGAAAATTAGGACTCATAAGCTAGGAGCCAATTAATCCGTCGGGGTTAGTTCACTCACTTCAAAGGCGAAACTGCCGTGGGCATGGCAATGGTGGACACCATGTTGGTGGTCAAATGCGCAGGGCCTCCTTTAGGGGGCCAGATGCCTTGAGCCACCGCTTCAGCTCGTGCTTTGCTGCGCGACTCAATGTTGGAATAGGCCCAAATATTAGTGAAGCGCAAAGGTCCATCTAAAGCAATCATGGCTACCACACACGGCGAAATTTTATCTCGCGCTGGCACAGCTTGCTCCCATAAATCAATCGTGGGTTGAACGCCGCCAGGTTTGATGCCATAGGTGCGAATTTCATACACAGGACCATTGATGCCACTTTCGGCGCTGGGACGAACAGGCTTCATCCAAGAAAAACCTTGGTAACTGTGCTGCTCCAAACTTTGGAAAATTTCGCCGCAACCGAAGGGGCTGGCGTTAAGTTGAGTCCGCTGACGTTCGGCCTGCAGCGAAGCCAGGTCATCAAAACCGCGCAGCACAATCATTTGATTAAGAACACCAATGTCGGTGAACCAACAGCCGAGCAATTCACCTTGACCTTGGGCAGTAAATGTTTGCACGTTGGTGGCAGCTTGCGCGGCCGTACCAAAGGGCAATGTCATGGTGGCGAGTTCGTAGTACATGGGTGAGGTCCTTTTGTAAAATGTGTGGTCTGGTGAAACTTGTGCTGCATGGTGTGCTGCCAAGTAGCCAAATGTCATGGCAGGCCCCAAGGTGATTCCGCCACTTGGATAGTTGCCGCCCATGACGCTGGAAAGATCGTTGCCACCGGCATACAAACCCTCAATGGCCTGACCGTGGTGGTTCAAGACTTGTGCGTGTTCATTGCAACGCAATCCAGCGAAAGTCCCTAAGCTTCCAGCGACTACTTTCACAGCATAAAAAGGGCCTTTAACCAAAGGCGCCATGCATGGATTGCGTCCGTCGTGGCCGGCGTCGCCTTGAATAAGGTTATAGGCTGTTTGCCCTTTACCAAATTCACTGTCATGGCCAATATCGGCCATGGTGTTGAAGCACGCGATGGTGTCATTTAAATTTACAGAATCAATGCCGCACTGTGCGGCCAATGCATCCAAAGTGTCCCCCCGTTTTAAATAGCCATTTGTCAGCATACCTTTAAGGCTAACGGGTGCTGGTTTTACAGCGCCTAAACCCCAGCGCCTGATAAAGCGATGGTCTACCACCAACCACGCTTGTACTTCTTCACCTGGCGGCAAAGCGTGCAGCAAACCTTTCATGAAGTCGTGATACGAATCGGCCTCATTGGTGAAACGTTTACCAAACCGAGTGACGGCAATCAATCCTGGTTTTGCGCGTTCAATTAAATGCGGAAAATGCGTCACACTGCCGTCGGCATGGGGCACAAAGGAGACGGGAGCCATGGCGGCTGCGTGTTTCAAGTCTGTGGCCACCACGGCACCTACAGACTCTCCCATGCGCAAACCGTCCCCAGTATTGCCCCGCGATGCCGCGGAAAAATGCTTATGCCCCGTGGGGTCGTGGGGTAGCAATTGACGCTTGCGCACAGGGTCATGTGGAAAGCCCCCAGTTGCCAATATCACGCCCCTCTTGGCTTTGATGATTTGTTCTTGGTTCTGGTGCATGACCACTGCACCGCACACCTTGCCATGTTCTGTGATCAATCGCACTGCAGGCGTACTCAAAAGAATTTCAATACCTTTATCTAGTGCTGATTTGGCAAGGCCTGCAACCAAAGCATTGCCATTGACCAGATGCATGCCACGCCCATGAATAAGCAAATCAATCAAATGTCGAAAGACTCGCGCTGCGACATAGACAAATGATGAAAACGACCGTGTCGCGTTAAAGAAATGTCGAATGTCAGCGCCTGATGCAATGCCCATGCCCAAGAAAGTAGTTTCCCAAAGCGGTGTTTTGAGTTGTTTCACATTCTCACCCAGTAATCTACCGTCGAAGGGTGCTGCGCACACCGAGCGCCCACCCAGCACCGCATCCTGAGTACGCCCATGAAAATCTGGAATGCCATTGCCATCGATGAATTGCAAGGCAGTTTGTTCTTGAAAGAAGCGAACCATGCGCGGTCCGTGCATTAAAAATGTTCTTGCACGGATTTCATCAAATTGCTCACCCAATTCATGGCGCAAATAGGAGAGTGGTTTTTCAATCGGTTCTGCAATACCTGCTTTGAGGGCCAAGTGATTTCTAGGAATCCACATCCATCCACCTGACCATGCGGTGGTTCCGCCATAGTGCGCATCTTTCTCCACCACCCATACCTTGAGGCCTAAATGCGCAGCCGTGACAGCTGTCGAAAGTGCGCCTGCGCCTGAACCTACGACCAGCAAGTCACAGTCCCAGTGGTCAGCCGTTGACACATCATTCAAGCTCATGACTGTCTTTAGTTAGTTTGCGACAGAATTGAAATCACGCCGCGTAAATGGGTTGCAGAGTCGATTGACTTGACCTGCGCGAGAGCAGGGGGGATGCACCACTGGCCAGGGCCAGTTGAGCAGCAGCCGACATCAAATGAGGCACCATGGACAACATGCGTTCACGCGTTAAACGGGAAGACGGGCCGGCCACACTGATGGTGCCCATGGGTGTTTGACCTGACAAGCCGACAGGAACCGCAATCGCATTTAATCCGGTTGTATAGGTTTCTTCGGTTAAAGCAAAACCAGATTTTCGCGTATCTTGTAATGCCTTAAGCAATGCTTTTAAACTCTTTGGTGCATTGGGTCCAAACTCTTTGGGGATGCCCAAACCTTGCTGCGACACCAACTTCAGTGCAGCGTCATCCTTCAAGGTGGACAGCCAAGCCCAGCCGGACGACGAGCAACTGAGGCGGGCAATGCTGCCCATGTCTGGGTCGTAGCGCAAGCCTTGCCTCGCGCCTTGAGCGCGGGCCACCCAGGTAAGCCTGTCACCATCGACCACCGACAAACGAACCAACTCACCCGTTTGTTCTGCCAAGCGGTCAAGCAAGGGCTGCGCCACATCAATCACGCCTGTTTGACTCAGAAAACTCAAACCCATGGAGACCAACTTGGTGGTAAGTACGTATTCACCCAGATTACTAACTTGTCTAACGTAGCCCAAGCGGATGAGGTCCACCAACAAGCGGTGTGCAGCACTCTTGGGCATGTTGAGCCGGTCGGCAATGGCAACCAACTCCATGCCCTGTCCTTGATCGGACAGGGTCTCCAAAATACCCAATGTTCTTTCGAGAACGCCGCTCATGTAATTTTCAAATGACTCGTTTAATTTTTGGCACTTTATCACGGAAATGAAATTTTATTTAAAAGTTGAACGACGTTCCATTTATTGATAAGATTCAATTTTCATATTCAATGACTTTGAGTCCACTATGCTCGAAAATTTAAGCGGCGCCACACGAATTCACATCATTGTGGGTGATCCCATTGCCCAAGTGAAATCTCCTTTTGGCATGACGCAGGCTTTTGAGCTCATTGGCAAAGACGCTGTATGCATTCCTGCTCATGTACCTTCCAAAGATTTAAAGCAATGGTTTGAAGGCCTGTCATTGGCGCGCAATGTAGATGGCATCATCGTCACCGTTCCTCATAAGTTTGATTGCCATGCCCTTTGCACCACACACTCTGCGCGTGCAGATTTCTTGGGTGCCGTCAACACCATTCGTCGAAATGCCGATGGCACTTGGCATGGCGACATGTTTGACGGTCTTGGCTATGTGAAAGCGATGACACTCATGGGCTGTAGCCAGCAGAGCAAAAAAGTCTTGTTGGTGGGCGCTGGTGGTGCCGGTTCGGCCATCGCTTATTCCTTGGTCAATGGCGGCGTCCGTGAATTGGCCATTCATGACGAAGACATCGCACGCCGTAATGCGCTGATTCAGCGGCTGACATCAATGGGTCAGTGCCGCGTGGTCACGGGCAGCAGCGATCCGACTGGCTTTGACATCGCGATCAACGCCACACCGATTGGTATGAAGGTGGGCGATCCGCACCCGATCGACTCGAGCAAATTTACGCCTGGTATGTTTGTGGGCTGTGTGATCACTGCGCCTGCGGTGCCGCCCATGATTGCAGCGGCCCGAGCGTTGGGTTGCAACACCCTGACAGGGGCCGACATGTACGGACAGGTCAAAGACCTGATGATCGAATTCTTGATGGCGAAATGATATGCAAGTCCTCAAGAACGGCCTCAATAGTCTGAAAGATGGCCTGCAAGACGGTGCAGAATTTGACTTGGTGGTCATTGGTGCAGGCGGGGCGGGTTTGTCGGCGGCGGTGTTTGCCGCTATCGACGGGGCCAAAGTGCTGGTGGTCGAGCACACCGAGTACGTGGGCGGCACAACCGCCTGGTCGGCGGGCACGACCTGGGTGCCTTGCACGCACCATTCTGCACGAGTCAACTCGAGTGACACCCTTGCTGATGCGACCACTTACCTGAATCATGCCGTGGGCGATCAAGCGCCTGCCGCATTGCGTGACGCTTTTTTGAAACACGGTGCTGAGGCGGTGGCCACAATTGAAGCGCAGTCGTCGATGAAGTACCGGCCTTACCTTAAGCACCCTGACTACATCAGTGATCTGCCGGGCTCGACTTTGAACGGCCGTGCATTGGAGCCGGTTCCTTTTGATGGCCGTTTCTTGGGTGATTTATTCCCCTTGCTGCGTCCACCGATCCCCGAGTTCACCGTGCTCGGCGGCATGATGGTAGACCGCACTGACATCAACCATTTGTTGGGCATGACCAAGTCATGGGCCTCCCTTAAACATTCAGCCAGTATCTTGTGGCGGCACTTGCGCGATCGCCTCACACATGCACGCGGCACGCGCTTGGTGATGGGCAATGCACTCGTGGCTCGTTTGCTGCATTCCTTTTCACAACACGCGCACGCGACGCTTGCGCTCAAGACTTCGGTCGATGCGCTGGAGCGTGATGCCAGCGGCCGCGTGGCATCTGTGATGTTGAGCAGCGCTACCGGCAAGATCCGTGTATTGGCAAAGCGCGGTGTGGTGTTGGCCAGTGGTGGTTTTAACCGCGACCCAGATCTACGCGCCCAGAAGTTACCTGGTATTCCAGAGCAGTGGTGTCCGGCCGCGCCCGGTCATACCGGAAAGGCGCTGGCTCTGGCGCGCAGCATGGGCGCAGTGGAAGGTCAGGGCGCACAAAGTCCCGCCTACTGGGCGCCAGTGTCTTTGCGAAAACGCTCAGATGGCAACACTGCCGTATTTCCGCATTTCGTGATGGACCGCGCCAAGCCCGGCATGATTACTGTCAATCAGGCGGGCGAGCGCTTTGTGAATGAAAGCACTTCTTACCATCTGTTTGCCTTGGGCTTGCAGTCGGCCATGCAAGCCATTCCCGCCTATTTGATTGCAGATGCCAAAGCTTTGCGCCAATACGGCATGGGCATGGTGCGACCCGGTGGCAAAGGTTTGGCACCGTTTCTGGCCGATGGCTACCTCACCGAGGGCAACAGCTTGCAAGCGCTGGCAGACCAGCTGGGTATTTCGGCCGAGGGCTTAGCCCAGGCGGTGGCCAATAACAATGCCTTTGCGCAAACGGGTGTAGACACTCAGTTCCAGCGCGGTGTGACGGCGTATCAGCAGAACATTGGCGATGCAGCCGCAGGTGGGCGGAACCCAAATCTAGGAGAAATCATTGAAGGCCCTTTTTATGCGGTCAAGCTTTACCCAGGTGACATTGGTGCAGCCAATGGCTTGCAAACCAACGAGCACGCACAGGTGCTCGATGCGAAAGGTCAGGCGATCGACGGTTTGTATGCCGTCGGAAATGATATGAATTCCATCATGGGCGGCGTCTACCCAGCCCCCGGCATCACGCTTGGACCGGGCTTGGTGTTTGCTTATCTCGCTGTAAAAAATTCCGGAGTCAAGAAGGCATCCGTATGAGCACGAAATGTCCTGTTAATGGCGCGAATCGTCGTTCCCCTGAGCGCGCGCATTGTCAAAATTTGACAGTCGGAAAGCCTCAACTTATCGTGCACTGTGCGTATCAGCGTTTACCCTGAGCGTGTTCGTTAATTGAGTATCTGAATGAATTGATCAAACTTTTTTTTGGTCTGAAATGATTGAAATTGCAGTAGACCCATTTAAAGTGCAGAAAACAAATCGTCTTGTAAAAGCATGAAACCCATGAGTCCGGGTAGTTGGACTTGAATCTTTTTTTGAAACTAGAAGGAGACAAAATGACCTTGAAGAAACGACAATTTTTAAGCGCTGCGCTTCTGGCCGTGACCGCCGCTACCTTGAGTGGCCAAGTTATGGCTCAAGCCTATCCCGCCCGTGATGTGACTGCAGTGATCCAGTGGGGCGCAGGTGGCGGTACCGACGTGGCCATGCGAGGCTATGCGCCTTACGCCGAAGAGGCATTGGGCAAAAAAATCATTTTGCAAAACAAACCGGGTGCCGCTGGTGTGATTGGCGCTAACTTTGTGTTGCAACAGCCCGCCGACGGTTACACCATTCTGATGGGTGCGGAGCCACAAGCGCTTTTCCGCGTTATGGGCGTGGCCGATTTTGATTACGATAAATTCACACCGATCAACATCGCTGCAGTGGCCAACAGCATTTTGTTGGTGGCACGTCCCAATGCGCCTTGGAACACCACTCAGGATTTGATCAGCCATGTGCAAGCCAATCCCAACAAGGTGAAGCAGTACCTTGCTGGACAAGGTACGGTGCCATTTACCATGAACGCCATGGTCACCACCTTGACCAAATTTGAAACCATCAAAGTGCCCTTTGACGGAGAAGGTCCCGCGATTGCCGCCCTTTCAGGAGGGCACGTTGACATCGGATTCATCGCTTCAGGCCCTGCCATTGAGCACATCAAGGCGGGTCGTCTGAAAGCGCTGGGTGTGGTGGACAACAAGCCATTTCAGGGTATTGCACCCGTGACAGATGCACCGTCACTCAGGACCATCACCAAGTTCTTGCCTTGGGGCTCCTGGTATGGTGTGTTTGTGCGCAAAGAGACCCCTGACGATGTCAAGGCCAAACTGGTTGCCGCTTTCAAGAAGGCCGGTGATACCCCCCAATACCGCGACATGATGACCGGCCGCGGCACCACCATGCTCAACCTCAGTGGTGCTGAGGCCGAACAGTTCATCAAGAAGTTCCAGTCCACCACCGCTTGGTTGTACCACGGAGCGGGCGCCGCCAAAGTGGACCCAGCCACCTTAGGCATACCCAAACCTTAATGCAGCTAGGCACATTAGGCAACCCTCTGTGGTGGCCTGATGTGCCTGATTCACTGAGTTCGTTAAGGGCGCATTTTGTTTTAGGATTATTTTTTATGAACACCAACCCTCCGCGAATGCCGGGCCAATTGAGTTTCATGGCACTGATTGTGGTATTCAGTGCATTCATGCTTTGGTCATCCTTCCGCATTTCCAAATTTGACTCTATTTCTTCACCTGGCGTCTTCCCCATGCTCTGCGCTGGTTTGATGCTTGTGACTGGCCTGATGAGTTTGCGCCAGGCCTGGAAGGCTTCACCAAGAGCCGATACCCATCAAACGGTGTTCCAACAGTTTGTGATTCAGTTGGCGCCCTTGAAGCTAATTTTGTTCGTAGCTCTGATTCTGGCTTATATGTTGGCGCTGGAAGTGACGGGATTTTTGGTTTCATCCTACGTGTTTCTTCTTTTATCGATGCAGGTTCTGGGAAGTAAGAAGATCTTTGTCAATATCTGGGTCAGTGCCTTGGTCCTTTTTTGTATTTTCATTGTTTTTCGCACTGCGTTTTCTGTGGTGTTACCTGCAGGTTCCTTGTTGGGTCCTTATACGCCGGAGTTTTTGAAATGATGGAAGCCCTCGGTTATTTTTTCACGTCATGGTTGGACGTAAAAATGCTGCTGCTAACGGCAGCGGGTACTTTTGCGGGTATCTACATCGGCGCCATTCCGGGACTTTCGGTCACCATGGCCGTGTCCATTTTGATCTCATTCACTTTCAAGTGGGACATCAACGAAGCGCTGGCGCTGATCTCGGGCATTTATCTGGGGGGCGTCTATGGCGGCTCTCGGAGCGCCATTTTGTTGAACATTCCTGGTGCGCCTGCTGCAATTGCCACAGGTTTAGATGGGTATCCCTTGGCCAAACTCGGTGAGGCTGGGCAAGCCATTGGTTTGACCACAGTGGTCTCGGTTTATGGCGGTTTTGTCGGCATTTTGGCCTTGGCCTTGGCGGCGCCTGCAGTAGCCGATCTGGCCTTGATGTTTGGCCCACGCGAGTATCTTTTGTTAGCCTTGTGGGGCATTTTGCTGGTGGGCAGCTTGTCCGGACAGTCGCTGTCTAAGGGTATTTTTTCAGGCGCATTGGGCGCGCTGATTGCTTGTGTGGGCCTCGACCCGATGACCGGTGAAAACCGCCTGACTTTTGGCAGCCTTCAAATGTCTGCGGGCATTTCTTATGTTGCCGCCATGATTGGTTTCTTTGGTGTGGCCGAAGTCATTGCGCAAATCCATGAGTTGAAAATCAAAGCGGTCAAGCAAAATGTGAGCAAAATCATCCCGTCATGGGGCTTGCTCAGGAAACACCTGCCATTGGCCACAAGAGCATCTGGAATTGGTGTGGTGGTGGGAGCCTTGCCCGGCGCTGGGGGGGACATCGCTGCGCTGATGGCCTACGACCATGCCAAGCGCACAGTCAAAAATCCTTCACGACCATTTGGCGAAGGTGCGTATGAAGGCCTTGTGGCACCTGAATCGGCAAATAATGCGGCTGTCGGCGGCGCTTATATTCCGATGTTGACACTGGGCATTCCTGGAGATGCCGTCACGGCAGTGATCATCGGCGCGCTTTACATTCACGGCCTCAAGCCTGGCCCCATGCTCATGATCGAGACACCGCACTTGTTCTGGTTTGTTGTAGGGTCACTGACTTTGGCGAACATTTTCTTATTGATTTTCGGTCTCACAGGTATCAAGATTTTCGCCAAGATTGTGGATACGCCCAAGCCCGTTTTGTTGCCCTTGATTTTGGTGTTATCGGCTGTTGGAGCCTATGCGATCAACAACAACCCTGCGGATGTTTATTGGATGCTGGGCTTCGGTGTGCTGGGGTACTTTCTAAAGATGTACGGCTTCCAAGTGGGGCCGGTGGTTCTTGGCATGATTTTAGGCCCCATGATGGACCGAAGTTACCGACAGGCCATGATGTCAACCAATAACGATGGGTGGTTGTTTGTGACCGAGTTTTTCACGACGCCACTTTCAGCGATTATCCTGGCCGCAGTCGTGTTCACCCTGGTTAGTCAGACGCAATGGTGGCGGCGCCTTCGCGGAATTAACTGATGTGGCCTGTAGCGTTTAAGAAACGCTACAGGCTGAAATCTTAATTGACAAGTGTTAACGAATAAAACAATCTGAACTCATCACGCCTATCTGTTTAGAAAGAAGGGGTTTAAATCCCATTTGGTCTAAAACGTCTTTTTGTAGGTCGATCCCAGGCGCAATTTCAAAAAGTTCAACACCTTTATTTGTGAGCCTGAAACTTGCACGCTCTGTCAAATACAGAACGTGTTGGTTTCTGACCAGCGATTGCGGCCCACTGAAAGTTATTTGCTCTACTTGCGCTACGAGTTTCTTGATCTCACCTTGTTTTAAAACCTGCATTTTTCCGTCACCCGTAGAAAGTTTGACGCCTTTCGCTGCAAAGGTTCCGCAGAACACAACTTTGCGAGCATTCTGCGCAATGTCAATAAAGCCTCCTGGCCCTACTGTTAAGCCACCAAGTTTGCTGACGTTGACATTTCCATCTTGGTCTAATTCTCCAAACCCAAGAAAAGCAATATCGAGCCCACCCCCTGAATAAAAATCAAATTGTGTAGGTGCATCCAATACGGCAGTTGCATTTCGAGCGTAACCAAACAAAACGCCATCCATCAGTGTTCCACCATAGGTGCCGTGCTCAATAGTTTGGTAGATGCGATGCTGTTCATTCCGAGCCGCAATTATTTTGGCGATGGCGTCAGGCACACCAACGCCGTAGTTGATGACAGGCCTTGCCTTTTTAGTGTTGAATAGTTCTTCACACGCCCTTCGAGCGATGGCTTGACGTTCACTGAATTCTTCTTGGGACGCCGCCATTTCGTTTTGCTGGTCTAGAGCCTCACTGTTTAAACGCGCTTCATCAAAAAGTTCGCCGCTTAATGCGGGATCAAACGCAATGTCGTAACTGGCTTTTTGGTTTGAATCTACAACGATTGCATCAACCCATGCTGCAGGAATGCGTACCTCACGTGCTTTGAGAGATCCCTTAGGCAGACGCTCTTTCACTTGAACAATCACTTTACCTTCGCTATTGCGTGCCGCCAATGCAAGTGACTGTGCGTCTAAGTTTGCAGCTTCATGTTCAAAGCTGATGTTACCGTCTTCATCTGCAGCACTGGCACGAACAATGGCCACATGAATGGGGAAGGGCTTGTATCGCAAATAATCCCGGCCATCCATTTCAATCACTTCCGACAAGTCTTCCTTGGCCGATGCGTTCATCTTGCCGCCACCTAAGCGTGGATCACAGACGGTGCCTATACCCACGTGCGTGAATAAACCGGGACGTCCTGCGCCAATCTCCCGCATCAGTTGGCTTGAGACGCCGCCCGGTAAGATATAAGCTTCGATTTTTTCATTCAGCGCCAGTTGTTGCATGGCAGGAGACCAAACCCAGTGGCCGCCAATAACCCGCTTAACCATGCCCTCATGTGCAAAGCAATTCATACCAGTGGTTTTTTTATCGCCGATTCCCAGTGCATGAATGACAGTGAGGTTGCGTGGCGTTTGGGTAGTCAAAAATCGATTTTGTATGGCTTCAAACGTATGCGAGGCTTCCATCAGACCGCCGCCGCCGCCCATTAAACCTACGGTGTCACCATCTTGAATTAAATTGGCAGCCTCTGCTGCGGTCATGAATTTGCTGCGCATCACGATCAGCGATGAATATCAAACAGTGAGGCGCCTTTTTTCAGAGCGCTTTTTGCAATCACGCTTCGGTGTATTTCGCTGGTGCCATCGTAAATTCGATAAATCCGAGCATCGCGATAATATCGCTCGATGGGCAGTTCTTTGCAAAACCCCATGCCCCCAAAAACTTGAACCGCCCGATCCACTACGCGGCCAAGCGTTTCTGCGGCATGTACTTTGACCATGGCAATTTGTTCTCGCGCATCAAGACCTTGGTCTAGCATCCATGCGGCTTGGTAGACCATCCAACGGGCTGCATTGATTTCAATCACGCTATCTGCCAACATTTTTTGAACCATTTGGAAATCACCGATACGTGTATTGAATTGATTGCGGTCGTTTGCATAAGACAACATGATTTCACAAACATGAGAAGCTTTTCCAACGGCACGTGCACCTACTTGAGCCAGCCTAACGACATTCAATGCGCCCATGGCCAATTTAAAGCCTTGACCAATTTCACCTAGCAACGCTGAGCCATCAAGTTGCACATTGTCGAAAAAGAGTTCAAGGTGGGGTGTGCCTCGCAGACCCATCATTTTTTGATCTTTGCCGACCGTAAAGCCTGCAAGCCCTTTGTCCACCATGAACATGCTGATTTCTTTTTCCCCAGTTTTGGCTGAGACTAAAAAAAAGTCGCTCCATTCGCCGTCGCTGATGAAATGCTTAGCGCCGTTCAGCACCCAGCCTTTTCCGTTTTTCTGTGCGTTGGTTTTGATACCTGCGGCATCAGATCCTGCGGCAGGTTCGGTAATGCAAATGGCACATGTACGTTTTCCTTCGACGCTGGGTTTAAGCCATCGCTCGACTTGATCACCTTTGCAATGCAGCAAGGGTTCGTAAACATTGCCAAATGCACGGCGTATCAAGATGTCAGTGGTGTGTCCAAATTGTTCTTCGCAAATAATCCGATCGATATTTGAAAGTCCACCACCCCCAAATTCAGCGGGCATGTTCATTCCGTACAAGCCAAGCGCCTTGCCCTTTTCATGAATGGCCTTCGCATGAGCAACGTCTAAATGGCCCTTTTCTTCTACCTCATCTTCCAGCGGCTTGAGTTCTTCAGAAATGAAACGTCGAACCGTTTCAATCATCATCTTTTGATCACCATTCAGTGAAAAATCCATTTTTTTCTTTCCTAGGGTTGTGCTTTAGTCAAAATAAGGTTTGCTTTTTTCTAGACATTTTTTTGCCCAGTCAGTATTAGAAAATTGTGCTTCGTTTTCAAAATGAACTACTTCAACACTGATCGGCAAATCTTTTGGCAAAGTGTTAAACAAGGCTTTCAAATCAATATTGCCGTCACCAGGTAATTCACGGGCGCATCGAGCGGTATGGATCATTTCTTCAGTTGTAAAGTTCGTACCGGCTTGTGCGTCGCAAATTTGGCTGTAATGCAAAAGCGAAGGATTGATTGCGCGAATGTCTTCTAGCGTAGTGTGCGAGCGTCCAACGTGTATGGCGTCTACCAAAATGCCCGCATTTTGGGGGGTGCCCGCGTTTGTGATGATTCTTAATGCAGATGTCGCATTGGGTACGGCTGTCCAAGGCATAAATTCAAGATCGGCTGTCATGCCAAAGGGTTTCATGGCTTCGCAAAGCTTCGCGTAGTTATCCGTTAGCCTAGACTCAATAGGATCGTCGCCGGCAATCAAAATGGCTTTCGCCTTGAGTTGTGCGCCGATTTCATACAAGGCGTCCCATGTGTGCGCATCAAATGATTCGTTGATTCGGATCAGTTCCAAATCAAACACCCCGATACCAGTGTCATTCATGGCCGCTAAAGTTTCTTTCAGCGCTTGGGGGTTGCCAATCAAGTGCTGTTGTGGTGCTTTAGGTGCATTGGGCCAAAGCCTAAAGCCAACATGGTTGTAGCCGCTTTGTGCGGCTACCTGGACGGCTTCTTGCGGAGAGCATCGGTGTGAAGACAAATAGGCGAGAGAAAAAGTACGTTGCTGCATTGTTTCATTCCATATAAATAAGTTTACGCCCAATGCCATCATGAGAATTACCAGCTCTCATCAATTGGTTGAAATAAGGAGAGCTGCCACTGCTTGCAGCAAGTTGTGAACCACAGGCTATCAATTCAGGACCGAGGTCTTTCATGCGCTTGGCGGTCAACCGAAAATGAGGCCCCGCAATGGTTAGAATGCCAATTGCAGGTTGCTCAGCAAGTCTGACCGGGGCCGAAATGGCGTTGAGACCATGAGCGTAGGTTTCTTCAGTCATGCTAAAGCCACGCTTTCGTGTGGCTTGAATCATGGGCAATAATTGAGCGATACTTTGAGGTGCGTTTGGGCCATAGTCTCGCACTTTGCCGATGCCTTGTTTTTTGACTTTGGCAATGGCTTCTTTGTCAGAGAGAGTGCTAAGCCATGCCCAGCCGGTAGAGGAACATGAAAACCGCGCATTTGTTCCCATATCAGGGTCGTAGCGCAATCCTTGACGTGCACCTTGCGCGCGTGCAACCCATGTCAACCAATCGCCATCCACAATGGACAAACGGACCAATTCTCCAGAGGTTTTTGCCAATCGATTGAGCAATGGCTGTGCAATATCAACTACACCACTGTTGCTTAAAAAGCTTAAGCCAATCGATATCAATTTGGTGGTCAGCAAATAATCACCGTGCTCTCGAATTTGTCGGACATATCCTGATATCACCAAATCTGAGAGTAGACGATGAACAGCACTGCGGGGGATATTGAGCGCGTAGGCAATGGCACCGAGTTCTAAGCCTTCGCTGTGTTTTGCCAGTAGCTCCAGTATTCCTAAAGTTCGTTCTTGTACACCCTTCATGTGGCGGTCCTTTTCAATTCAAAGAGGATTTTATTCAATATTTTTATAAAGTGGAATACTATTCCGCTTTATATTTTGATGCCAACTTTCAGTCATTCATGAATCTCTGGAGACAAATGCGATGGAAAATTATTTAAGTCAAACTTTTGGTTTGAATGGCCGCACCGCTCTAATTACCGGTGCAGCACGTGGCATAGGTTTGTCGATAGGAAATTCATTAGGCAAAGCGGGGGCTCATGTGGTCATCAGTGACCTCAATGAGAGCGCTTGTTCGGAGGCCGTCGCATTGCTCAAAAAGCAGGGTATTTCAGCGAGTTCGGTTTGCTTTGACGTGGCTGACCATGCAGCGGTCCAAAACGCCAAGGACCAATTAAAAAGCCAGGGCTTTCGGGTGGATATCCTTGTGAATAACGCGGGCAATCAAAATAGAAAACTATTGGTTGATATGAACCCATCGGAATGGCAACAAATTTTCAATGTGCATGTGAACGGGGCATTTAATTGCGCGCAAACTTTCTTACCAGACATGGTGGCCCGAGGATTTGGTCGCATTGTGATGATGTCATCTGTGTCTGGCCAAGCGACGATGCCTTTGATCGCTGCTTATTCAACGGCCAAAGCAGCTACGGCATCGTTGGCTCGCTCAATTGCGGTTGAATATTCCTCTCATAACATCACGGCAAACGCCATTGCGCCAGGCTTTGTTAAAACAGACTTCACGGTAGGCTTGCAGCAAAGAGAGGGCTTTGAAGATTATTTGCGGAATAACGTTCCCTCTGGTCGTTGGGCTTTACCGGAGGACATTGCGCCCGTCGTACTTTTCTTGGTTTCGCCTGGCGGCGGATTTGTCAATGGCCAAGTGCTTGCCATAGATGGTGGTTTGCTGGCACGAATGGGGTAGTCGCTTGGGTTAGCTTACTGAGCTACTGATTCCATACGTTCGGAATTGATTTTTTTCAAATAGTTGGCGCGAAAAACTTTGGGACTCACGCCAGTGTGTTTTTTAAAAAATCTTGTGAAATAAGCATCGTCCTCAAATCCAAGTTCACTTGCCAGTTGCTGGATAGAAATGCTGGTGTAAACCAATTCACGCTCCGCTTCTTGAATGATTCTGGCATTGATGACATCAAGACTTGACTTCCCAAGGACCTCCCTGCATAAGCGGGAAAGGTGTCCTACCGTAACACCAATTTCATTGGCATAAGTCGGGAGTGAATGCTGTTTTTTGAAGTCACGATCAATCAGACTTCGAAACTTCTCGAGTTGGCGTGTTTTTCTTGAAATCGTATGGTGAGTTTGCGAATCTGCAAAGCCGGAGAGTTTGGTAATCCGGTTGACCTGAACCAAAAGTGCCAAGAGCATGGACATACCGGCAGCCATTTGACCTACCGCATGTGTCTGGGACTCTTGTTCAATCGATAAGAACAATGGCATCAACTGATCGATGTACCTCATCTCAGATTGCAAACACAAAATGCGGGGAGTCCGGATGGTGTCAACCAACTCCGGCATGACCGAGCTGGCGACGGATTCCAGAGTTTTTTGGGTGGCAGTGACCACGGGGCCATCGATTGCTTTTGAAAAATGAAATCCGTGGACGTGCCCAGCTGGAATGACCATAAGGCAAGGAGCTTCAGCACGGGTATTGACTTGGTCAATTTGGACATCCACATGTCCTGATTTCAAAAATAATATTTGAAAAAATGAGTCGTGTCTGTGTGGCTGAATCGTCCAGTTGTAAATTTTTGATCGCTGTGGAATCCATTCAAAATTAAACGAACTGCTCCAGCCTGGGGTCGCCTCATCGCCGTATAAATCATAGCTAGGGATAACCCTTGGGTAGCTCACTTTGATTCCTTTATTTGCATGAATTGTCCTGTTATTCGCGGGAATCGTCAATCACAATTCACGCTTAAATTCCAACAATGCAGATCAAGAAATAAGAAAGATTCAGTGCATGCGAGCAACTCATGATTGGTTGAAGCTTGATGGCAAAGTATGCGTGGTGACGGGCGCTGGAAGTGGTATCGGCGCGTCCATCTGTGAACTCTTGTGCCAAGAGGGTGCGCGAGTTGCCATGCTCGATCGCGATGAAGTTGCGGTCAACAAAATCGCAGATAGTCTGCGTCAGCGAGGTGGTGATGTTTTGCCAATCGTGTGTGACATCAGCCTTCCAGACAATGTGTCTTCTGCTACAGAAAAAGTTTTAGCACATTGGAAAAATTGTGATGTGTTGGTGAACAACGCGGGTCTGCTTCGGTCCGGTTCATTGAGTGATGTGAGCTTACAAGACTGGCAACACGTCTTGAATGTCAACTTGACGGGCTACTTGTTGTGCTCGCGTGCCTTTGTTGAACCGATGAAGGCTGCAGGCCATGGCAGCATTGTTAACATTGCTTCTATATCTGGTTTATTTCCGCAATCGGGCAGTGGTGCTTACAGCGCAAGTAAAGCAGGCGTATTGCAAATGTCTCGACAAATGGCGGTGGAATGGGGTCCTCTGGGAATTCGCAGCAATGCCATTTGCCCAGGGATGATTCGCACATCCTTGTCCGCCAAGTTTTATGAAGTTCCTGGATTTGAAGCTAAACGTGCCGCTGTGACTGCCAGCCGCCGCGTAGGTGAGCCCAATGACATAGCAAATGTGGCCTTGTTTTTGGCCAGTGAACGCTCAGCCTATGTCAATGGTGCGGAATTGGTGGTCGATGGCGGTATGCAATGCATGTTGATGGACATGGTGCCAAGACCCGGTTTCAATTGATCCAATTGAGGAGTAAAAATGTCTTTTCCAACGCAATGTGATGTGATCATCGTGGGCTCGGGCGCAGCAGGTTTGTCCTGTGCCATCACCGCTAAGAAGCGTGGTTTGAGTGTTGTGGTCCTTGAAAAAGAACCGGTGTTTGGGGGGACAACCGCATTATCGGGGGGCGTTCTGTGGATTCCTTTGAATCACCATGGTCTGAAGCAAAATCCGCAAGACACCATTGAGCTTGTTCACACCTACATGCAACAAGAGACCGGCGGTTTCTACGATCCACTGGCAGTGCAAACCTTCGTAGAAAATGGTAGCAAGATGGTCGATTTTTTTGAGCGTGAGACGGAAATGCAATTCGTCCCCACCCTCTACCCTGACTACCACCCCCATGTGCCAGGCGGCGCAGCAATTGGACGCTCTATTTTGGCCAAACCCTATGACATTCGTGGCTTGGGTCAAGACATGAAACGGCTGAAGTTGCCCTTGAAGACGATTACCTTCATGGGAATGATGTTCAATTCTTCCAATGCAGATTTGAAACATTTTTTCCTTGCGACCAAGTCACTGACTTCGTTTTTTTATGTCGCCAAACGCTTGGTCAATCACATCAAAGAGTTGGTTCTGTATCAACGCGCTGTGCAAGTGACAAGTGGCAATGCATTGGCTGCGCGTCTGGCCAAGTCAGCGCTTGATTTAGGCATTCCAATTTTCACTTCTACCCCTGCTGAAAAAATATTGTTTGAAAACGACAAGGTCGTGGGTGTCAAAGCGGGTGGAAATGGCAATGGGCAGAGCATTCATTCGCGGTTGGGTGTGGTTCTGGCGTGTGGCGGATTTCCTCATGATGTAAAACGAATAGCTCAGGCGTATCCCCACCTTAAAGGGGGAGGGGACCACCTTTCACCAACGCCTAAATCAAACACGGGCGACGGCGTTCGGATGGCGGAGTCCGTGGGTGCAGATGCGAGCATTCGATTCAATGATTCTGCAGCATGGATGCCGGTTTCAAAAGTAGATTACGGCAACGGCGAAATTGGTGTTTTTCCACACTTACTAGACCGTTACAAGCCTGGCGTGATTGGTGTGATGCGCAATGGCAAACGCTTTGCAAATGAATCTAACTCATATCACGATGTGGGTGTTGACATGATTCGTGCCAGTGAAGGACGCAAAGAAACAGTGATGTGGTTGGTTTGTGACAAAACAACGCTGGGTAAATACGGCTTGGGATTCGTCAAACCAGCACCTATGCCCATCGGAAAATTGATTCGCAACGGGTACTTGCTGACCGGCAACACACTCGCTCAACTGGCAGAAGCAGCAGGTATCGATGCGCAAGCTCTTGAAGAGACCGTGCGCGAATATAACTTAGGCGCGGTTGAGGGTAACGATTTGCAATATGGTCGCGGCACCACTGCATTTAACCGTTACTTGGCAGACCCTGAACAAGGCCCTAACCCTTGTGTCGCCCCCATTTTGCAAGGACCTTACTTTGCCGTAAAAGTGGTGATGGGTGATTTGGGAACATTTGATGGTATTCAAACTTCTGTATTGGGTGAAGTTAAAAAACGAGATGGTTCGGTCATCACAGGTCTCTATGCCGTAGGTAATGACCGCTCTAGCATCATGGGCGGTAATTACCCTGCAGCGGGTATCACGCATGGCCCCAACATGACATTCGGTTATGTGACTGGCAATCACCTGGCCGACTTGGCGGGAGTTCACTGATGCTGTTGCCGCAAAAACCGTTAATCGACCACCGCACCAACACCATTGTGC
>Ga0209550_10002278_pt1 | contig 18444 bp, 21 predicted proteins | sample LauGreSuBDMM15SN_2_FD_187567 | JGI IMG/M metagenome (GOLD analysis project Ga0209550, IMG submission 187567) | Freshwater lake microbial communities from Lake Michigan, USA - Su13.BD.MM15.SN (SPAdes) (version 5) | ecosystem: Environmental > Aquatic > Freshwater > Lake | place: Lake Michigan...
TACCGAAAATGGTTGTTGGAAGAAAAATAAATTGTTGAGCGGTTTCCTCGAGCCTGGAAACGCGAAGTGTTCAACAAAGGGTGGAAGTTATACCATACACGATGTGGAAATGTTTTGTTACATCTATCGGGTGTAACATTATTCAGTACGCTGAGTGTATCAGCAAATATGGTTACGGTGTACTCGAATATTACGATAACGATGAATTGTGCTTCAGATTCATGTCGGTCGAAATTGGAACAGGAAAAAAAGAAATCGAAGACAAATTTTGCATTGCGTAAAAGATTCATTCATGTTGCTTATTTTGTTGATCCACTTTGTCACGTAATTGTTGCAAAAAGCTCCCTTATACCGGACCGGCATTCCGTCCATTAACAATGCGAAACCATGCCTTGAACGCTTTGAACGTCTTGGCAGCGTTCAAAATGTACACATACCGTGTCGGATGCATGTAGTCCGTCATGACAATGATTGTGTTTTTTGCGTACATGACTTGAATTGTTTCGAGGTCGCCTTTTCCCACTAATTTGTTGAAGATTTCTACCGATAGGAACACGCTAAACTCGTCTCGGAAGAAATCACCGGGATGATTGTGACCCTTGACGCGACTTTGTTCGGCCGTGCCTCCTTTTTGATCTCTAGCGGACGCCGTCAAGCACAACTTTTGGATGACGGCAACGATTGATGGATCGTAAACTTGTTGCAAAAGCCGTTCGTCATAGCCTCGTTTGTTCTCGCACTTGATTTGTTTTACAATGTCGGGATGAAATGTAAAATTGCAATCGATAGTGTCTCTTTCAAACAAGTACGGATCCATGGCAATATTGGAGTACGATGTCCAATGAGTCTTGATAACAAGACTGTCGTCTTTACGCGTTATCATTCCAAATGTCAAGTGGTCACCGTGATAAACCGGTTCTTTGACTTGGTCGTCCAATGTCAAACGACGGATGATGTGTGTGCCATCGTCCTTTGCAATGTCCACCATGTACTTGACCATCGACTTTTTGTAGACATATAAGTAATTGCCGGGTGACAAGCCAGGCACAATATAGAAGACATGGTCACCGACTCTCATTTCTTTGAGGTTTCCTCGGACTCTTGGTACTGTCAAGTCATTGGCCAGGAAGTACAAGAAGCGGACGTTCGAGTCGCGTAGGCTCTTGACGAATGCCGATAAATTATTGATTCTCTCTTTTTGGTTCATCCACCTTGACCGGTTGCTGGACGAGTAGGAACAGATGGCGATATTTCCGTGGCACCAAACGGTATGATGGAAGAGTTACATTTTTTGAACGTTTTCCATTTTTACACTTTTGAAAGCACACAAATGATGCCGAACACTAAACTTTAGCCATCATCTCGTCAAAATCCGCCTTTCTCTTTCGACCTCTCTTCTTTTTCTCCTTCTTGTCCGCCTCAAAATCCCGTGTCTCTTCCTCTGAGAAAAAGATCGTGGATTGATGAGTTCGCAAAAAAGTTCGCAAAAAAGAATAAGCACGACCAAGTTGTCGTGGAATCACCACTCCAGAAACAACCACGTTCCCTCGTGTGAAGATCCTGATCGAAGCGTGTTGTCTTAGACTGATGGACGCTTGGACTCCAACATGATTCTGAAGACTCGGATGACTCATAGGCTGCCCAGGTTTGGACTGAGTAACAATGGGAGTAGGAAGTCCCGTATGAAGTCTAAATGAGAGCGATCCTCGATCCACCTTTCCCAAGATCCTCTTCTTGTTCCAAAGAAGGTCGTTGGCAACATCGCATCGAACCATCCCATCTTCGAGCTTGCAATTGGTGTTGATCATTTCGATGGTCTTTTTGGTGATCTCGACCACCTTTTGATCATTAGCGTCGATGGCCTTGAAGGAAGAGGTCAAGAGTTCACACGCGAATCGACCGACTTCGTTCGCCTCCTTCATGGTGGTCGGGCCTGCGATGTTGATGCTCCCGTTCTTGAAAAAAGAGATCGAAATGTTGTTCTTGACCTCAAAGAGGATCCCGTCGTCCTTCGAGACCTTGACGATCACGCAGTTTCCGAAGGATTTTTTCTCATCGTACACGTGCTTCGTGGAAGCCAAGTAGCTCTTCAGAAGATCGAGATCGATCGACTTGAGGTTGGAATTGAAGAGGAGTGTAATGGTGGACACGTGGATCGTGGGAAAGCGCTCGAGCACTTTGCTCATCTGATCGTCGAATTCTATCGTGACCGAATCGTCGTAAAAGTCCTCTTCGCCTTCGACTTTAGGTTCAGTGATGTCGATGCCAAACTCGTCAAGAAACTCCTTCTCCGCATCCGACTCCGCCGCATTGAGAAATTCGATGTCGAGAATGTCGTCCATGTTAAGAAGGTCTGACATTGTATTGTGTATTCACCGTTTTATAATCTTTATGTGTTTTTCTTTCTATCTATTTGTTTTGTATCCGAAAGCGAAAGTTACAATTAAGATCCAAAAAAATGAGTGATTGCGTTGAGTAAAAACATAAAGATGTTTTCCTACAATTTCCGCGAGATGTGGAATTGGTACGCAAAAAATATGCACCGGGAAGATTTGTTTGAGAAGCCCGACAACATGGCTATGCATGTCATACAAACATCTGAAAAGTACGAGAAATTGACGAAACAACAAATCCGAAAGCGAAAGTTAACCGACGGAAGTCAACCGACGTCCAATAGCAATGACGGATACCTCGGTGCTTTTCAAAAGCGGAGCATCACCAATATCGTTACGTTCAAGTTCATTCAAAACCTCGACAAGTATCCACACGGGCTGTTTTGCGTGTGGGACAAGCGCGCGGTGTACGCTGTATTCCCAAAGATGAAGAAAGACCGATTGTTCGCCGACCATTTATCCTTCATGGAAGGCAACATCCATATCACGACGTACATACCTCAACCGTTGTGTGCCGACTTTGGTGTGGCGTGGCATCTCCCGAAAGCCGACCTCAACGATGGAGTTTCGATGCCGGCTTTAGGGTACGAATATCCGATCCTCAACGTGTTAAATCCCTACAACCGAGATGCGTTGGACATTGCTCGTGCATACAAGGTCCATGGGTCCACAATTACAGGGGGTGGTCCGAGTCGATCTATACCTCTGTCTAAGCGCGCACCGAAAACGGACGTATCTCCGAGACTTGAACAGGTCTTGTTAAAAGAAGGAATAAAGTCGTTGAAAATCATGTGTATCAAGTGTCTAAATGACGACACGTGGCATGTCACGTGTTTTGCCGAGGAGAATGAGAGCTTTGCATTCGTTGCGCCCGACAAGGATTGGGACACGATAACTCACAAAATCATCGAAAAACTCGATGTATATGATGACATGACGTAAAAATTGAAAGCCGTATAATCATCTTACACTCAAGATTCACAAATGGAACAAAGTAAGAAGGATTCCAATCGACTCGATGTGGTCGAGTTTGTCGACTCTATCAAATCCGGCATTTTCCCCTTGGCGCCAAAGGTCGATGTGACTAAAGGCTCACCGATCGACAATCAATTGAAGACGTTGCCTGACGATTTATCAAAGTGTATGGATGGAAAGATGTCCTACATGGAGCTACGGATGTTGTATGGTTGATTCGCGATTTTTGTACCAAAGCTTATTTCTGATTCAATTTCAGTAGCTCGTTATGACTTCATTATTCAATGTTTTACAATCTTTACTTTACGTATCTTGTGCTACTACATCATACTTGATTGATCGGAAAATAAGCGCAACATCGGATACGAACTCATATTCGATAGCCATTTTGATGAGTGTCATGTATAGCATCGTGACACTTCCGTATCTATTGATCGCGTTATCGTTATTTTCAATCCGCTCGTCGTCACCGAATGTTTTCACATTGTCACGCGTAGCCAAAGGATATCTCTTGCACCCCCTCTTTCATTCCATGTGTTTTTTTGGTGCGTTTTCCACCGTGTCATTCTACATGATTGTGGGAACAATGAAATACAGCGATTACGCAATTCTCAGTCCTTTGGCAATGATTCTCGAAGCTATCATGTCATCAATCATCTACGGAGATTCTATAACTGTTATTGAATTTGCTGGATTTACAATCATGATTGTGGGTGTTTTGGTGAATCAAATGGGAGACAACATCGTATCAACGTATTTTATTGCTAAACCTGTAGCCGGCGATTTAGAAGAGCCTCTTTTGTAAAATGTAAGTTTCACGATGCTTATGAAGCGGTTTAAAGCTAACGATGCGAAGCATTATATATGTTTTTTTGTATACGCCATGAACGTTGCCACCGAAGCCATTGGATACACTGCCTCTGTCGTGACCACTCTATCTTGTGTGCCACAAGTGTACCAAGTGTATCGCACCAAGACCGCACGCGACGTCTCGACCACGTTTATGACCTCAATCATCACTGGTCTAGGTCTATGGCTCACATACGGCGTCTTGATCAACAACTACCCACTCATCGGGGCTAATGCCGTTTCCATGGCCCTATACTCGTCTATCCTTGGTATGAAGTACTACTACGCCCACAAATACCCTGACCAAAATCAAACAGCAAGCGTCCCTCCGGCAACAGACGAGACACCCTGTGTCGATGTCCAAACCATTCCGGGCGACATTGAAAACAATCAAAAAAATGAAATCGATATAAAGTGACGATATCTATAAAAACGATCGAATGTCTTTTCGCAATCTTCCGTTTCACCGCATTACAACGACAAATAATGTGCAAGAATCCGAAGAGTTAATCGAAGCCAAGTTGACCATCGATTGGGTCGTCAGCAACGGCTCTGTGTACTATAAAAAGAAGCACCGACTGGCGAAATGTTGTTGGGCATTGATGCGATTCATACTGTGTGATACACGCGAACATCCGTTTGCAAGTAAGGACGAAATGCGTATCGTCTCATCGTCCATGGACATTCGAGTAAATCGCGAAATAATTGCCTATGCTGCCGCAAAGATCAAATACGCTAAAATCTACGGTCCGCACATCAAGTATGCCATTACGGATGCGGTGCGTCACGTCGTTTGGACCGTAACCAAGGCGCGTAACATCACTCCGGACGCGATCGTCAAGCTGGCTTCCGGTCAAGGGTGTTGTTGAGCGAGTCTTTGGACCGCTCCGATCACATAGGCCAACAATACATTCATATCGATCGTCTTGCAATCCGATAGGTTTTCTGTGTGACATGTAACGACCGCGTCTTGAGCGACGGCTTCGACGTCTTGGGCGATGAACCCGAGTCTCTCACGTTCCGTGTTGCCATGATTGTACTTGAATCGGACCAATTGTAGGCCGATTATTTTTTCGAGACACTCATCCAAGTCGTCGACGGAATGTATGTCGTGCTTCATGCGGCGATCGGACACCATGGTAAAATCGTTGGTGGTCACGTTGGTGGCGTTGAGGGTGGTGGTGATGATGCCTCCATTGACGTGCAAGGCCGCAGTCGGGTTTGAGACGTTGATGCCGACCTTTACAGTGGGGTCCAAGAGGGTGAGTGTTTTGGCATTGGGAGAAAATACCCAAGGACTTGGGATGACTACTGGTGCGGGAGTAGGGGTAGGGTTAGACGAAGGCACGGGTGTGTATCCAATGGTGGGTACGGAGGGCAAGGAAGTGCCGCTCGCGCCGGGAACAGTGTTAAAGGGCAACTCGTTGTTGTTGTTGGAATTTGCGTCGTCTCGTCGGAATGCTCCGCCATTGCCAAAGATGGCCACCTTTTTAAACACAGACGATTGGTTCACGTTGGACCCGTTGTCGAACATGGCGTACTTGACCAACTCTAGCTCATCGCGTTCGTTGATGCGGAACCCGTAGCCCGTGCAAAAGTAGTCGTTGGAATGCGTGTACTTGACGACATTCAGGTTGTTTCCGATGATACCTCCGTCGATGGTAAAATGACCGTGGACTTGCAAGTCGTTCAAGTGGACCGTCGGTGCGTCAAGGAACAGATCACGTTGGCCCGTGCGGATGGTCACCTCGTCGGTCGCGGGGTTGTAGAAGACGTTGAGGAACGTAATGTCTTGCGTGCCGACCGCGTTGTGAAGCGAGAACGATCCACCGGCCTTGACTTGAACGCGCACGCTGTCGGCCGCATTAAGAACAATGTTCTCTGATGCCCCGAGCATCAACGTCTGCGCTCGTCCGGACGCTTCATCGACGGCTGCGACCACGGACCGTGTGGCCAAGTGCGAAAACGTCGAGTATAGTGTGGGAGGCTTCCCGTCATCCGGGTATGTCACACGGGGTGTTGAAGCATACATATAGAGCCTTACACACACTGGACATTGTGACCGCTGGAGGGATGAAATTGTAATCGGGGATTGATTGGGGTGCCACCCCAAACCCGCGCCTTAAGTGCTTCTTTGGTTATCGTTGAAGCATCCGAATACTAAAAAATGGCTTAAGGCACGTCAGGGCAAAAAAATGACATTGAATTTAATGCTATAAAGTGCCTATAAACTAAATATGGAGAGCATAAAAGCTTATCCTGATCATCGTCAACAAGTTATGTCGGATTTCGCTGCGACCCCTCGACAAGCTCCGATGAAGCCCAAGAAAAAAACTATAAATATGAAAGATCAATATATAGCCGTCTGGAGCTCCGGCTCATCTTCTTCCGATGTCGGCTCAACAATTTTAGAAGATGGTGTTGATCTCGTGGATTTCATCATCGATATATTTGGTTTGAGTAATTTGAAATGGTCAGATGTACACACTGAGTTTCCTTTTCCTCACATTGAAGATAACAATGACGACATTGAGTTTGATTATTCCGACGTTGAGAAGTGGTGTGAAGCAGCAATACTGTATAATTATGAAGCAAATCCACGTATCATTGAAATTATTCGCGTAACTGGACAAAACGTTACATTCGATCAGTTCTAGGAACTTATCTCGACTGTAGTCAGTTTTGTGACCTTGAGCTTTAATTGTCATTTTTATTTTAAAAAATTGGATAAGAGATTGATGATACAAGTGCCCAAATGACTTCTTTGCCATTATCCGTCGTATGCCGTCATATTCTCCCTCAATCGCCGTCGCTCTTTGTGCCATGGGACAATGGGCGTAAACTCCACGCCTTTATCGGTGTCGATGCGCCAGCCGCTAACGTGTTTTCCGAACAGTGTGTCGTCGAAGCCATGGTTCGTGCGAGCGTCCGGTTTTATGCCAGCACCAGCTGGGTCGACCAAGAGGAGTACGTAGAGTCGGTGATCGCATGCGGCTATGCTCTGACGTGGCAGCCAGATGACGTGGTGATCCATTTGTTGCGCGAGAAGTCGATGGAAGATTTCATGACTGCGTGCGCCCTTTACCGAGCAACACGGCGTTTAACGTGCATCGATGTGTTTGAAGCAATACGTGAAAACGAAATCACCTCGGGGGCGTTTGTCAAACCCGCAGTCGACGCCATACATCACCTATGCACAAACGGCCAAGTGGCTAAAGTGCTGACGATGCTAGAGGATTGGCCAGTCCGTTGGCCCATTCCCCGAATCAAGTGTCTATCCGCCGAAACGACCGACCTCACGAGCCTCTTTCGAGACGAGTTCCGCTCGAACAGAGCGTTCGGGCTTTCTAGAATCATCTGCCAAGCCAATTCTCGCGACACTTTGCACCCCGCCAATCACGCCATGCTGATCGAAAAATTTGTCGCTAATGCCATCGTCGTCATGTCAATCTTGTTGAGCGAAGATGACCCATCATACAAACGAGCATGTGTTCGATGGTGTCTGGAACACAACGCATTGACATATATACCTCACTGGTGCAATGAGTCCGTCAAGTCTTTGGATCTTTTCGCACTCGTGATGGGCAAAGACCGAATCATACGTAAAGTTGTCACGTATGGCAGATTTAAGCAATGGCGTGTGGGCAACCGACGCTTTGCCCTCGCTATTCGCCGACATTGCCCAGAACACATCCGGCGTCATAGCCCGTCGCTACTTGACAACGTGAACTACCTCACACTCGCCACATTGTGCGGATTCACGGAATGGATCGAGACAATTGCATTGCAATGTAGTGTCGCCATGATTGGGGAAACCGTCCTCAAGATGATTGATGCACCCCGCGGCGTGCGATGCGTCCCCTCGGTGATACAATGTGTTCGCTTATTAGCTCAAAGACTTCATAGCGACTCATTGAGTGTCCCCGATCTGGTGAGGTTGCTCAAAATGACGGGACCCATCGAGAATCTCAATCTCGTTTACGGCTACCACGTGACAGTCGCATTAAATCACGACATGTCCATATCGGGACTCCGCACCCTCATCGATGCATGCGACGTCAATCATCTGGGTGCTACGTTGTGCGACACACGGGACATCGAGCTGTCTTGTGAACACATCGATAGACTTTCGAAAGCGAGCAACCCGCAAGTGTGGCGTCGGATCGTAGACCCGGTCTTGTACAACCTCTTCATTGGTCAGGGCATCGATACATTGCACGATGTTAACTTGATCGACCACGTCGCACAGTCTGCTTCCAAGTTGCACGAGTGCCTATCGTTGAGGGCGGCATGCATCGGCGGCCACACAGTTGTAGCGCTCCGAATGCTCGATGTCTTTCAAGCACGTCAGGACGTCGACAAAATACAAAAGGTGTGCGCATACGCGGCTGCAGCCTCTGCATCGGGTATTCACGGCCACACCGAGATTGTACGCGCGTGCTTACCCGTCGTGGTGGATGCGCTTTCCTCGCCGAGTTGCGAGCCGGAGGACACGAGGAGCATTTGTCTCGTGTTAAACACGCCATGGTTGTTTGTTCGAGTTGTTTGAGTCCCAAAAAACATGTGAGTATATCATCAATATGTTCTCTGACAACGTCTTGCGCTCTGGATTGGCTAGCAAGATCACGTATTTGCACCCCGGACATCGTGCGCTTAACCAATACAAATCCAAGTACGGTCTCGAGAAGCAAATCACTCTTTTTGGTTCGAATCACACTAACGCCAAGGCTGACGTGTGGGAGGCCGGTCCCAAGTCCTCCATTGTCGCATTCCGAGGATCCACGTCCGTCCAAAACGCAAAACAAGTACTTAAGGCCGATCTCGACGAATTTCACTTCAGGCAATTTCACGGTCGCATCCACACAGGTGTCATGGACGTGTTTCAAAACCTCGTGGGCGACATCGACACGCAAGTCATCGGAAAGAGGAACGTCTTGTTCACCGGGCATAGCCTCGGTGGCGCACTAGCCTTGCTCGCGGCCGTCTATTATGCGAGCATGATGCCGGCGTGTAACGTTGCATGTCACACGTTTGGTGCGCCGCGCATCGGCGACTCTAACTTTCGTGCGTGGAGCGAACGTGTGGTGCCCGAGGCAATCCACGTGTGCAATATCAACGACCTCGTGTGTAGATTGCCGATATATGGCGAGGCATATGTGGAAAACTACGGTCGACACTTGTGGATCGGCGAAGGTCACGGTAATTTGGTGGCCAACCACGACATGGACGAATATTTGCTCGACATGTTGCGCGAGATTCAAACGCAACGTATGGACATTCGGCGTTAAACTCGACAAAAAAAGCTTATCCTTTTGAATAGATTTTTAGGCATTGTAGACCAGCTTTAGACTTCGACCGGTGCAAACTTTCCACAACACCCAAAGCAGCAACAACACCCCGTCACAGTGGACAATGATCCGAACACCATGATGGACGTATTAGCAGCGAATGGTTCTTCTACCTCCTCTCCGAATACCGCCCCGGCCATGGGATTTCTCACACAACACGATATGGGTAGCATGATTATTCCGATTGGGACACTCAACGATAACATGAGCCATTTTCCGACGTTTCTGATGCTCTTGGAAAAGGCATGATCATGATGATTCGCGGTGATGCGTTCGCCTTCGGGATTGACGCGCATCTTGTGAAAAAATGAGAGAGACGCATGATTCATTTTTTTCTATTCGAGGTGTAAATGACTACTTCTCCACAACAATATGCATTGACACTATTCTCCGACAAGGAGAAAATGATGGTGTACACAAACATCATCGATATGTTTTACAACTACAGCGCAAACCAAAAGTATCACACGTCACACTTTTCGGACCTTGAGAGCATCAATATGAACACACCGGGACTCGTTGCGGCCCACCAATTCGCCGAGTACTTGATGAGATCTTTTTCGACTACTACGCCTATCGAATACAAGGATGCATTGGACTTGATCATAAAATGGGGAAGCAACATTCGAAATCACAAATACGTTGGGATGTTGATTGCCAACACGACTTGGAGAATCTCTCAAGTGTATAGAGGTAGAGCTGGCAGAGACATTTTCAAAACCACATTTGAAGACGTTTGTTCGAATAAAGTCGAATTGGACAAGGATATCGCTCAACTCCGCTTGTGCGCTTATCTTCTCAAATTGTACGTCAATGAAAAAAGTGGCAAGATCAGTCTTCCTCCATGCGATAGTGAAATCATGACTGAGAAGAATTTCCCTATAGAGATCCAGCCTTTCATGGACATGATAAGAAATAAAAGTGATCGGGTTCAAACCTTGAAAGTCCGACCTGTTACCGGGAAGCGCACCCTTGCGCCATCCGTTATAAATCTTTAGTTGTGATCACTCGGTGTTCTCATCTTCACTATCCGTAACATATGAAAAGTAGTGTTCGTCGTCGCTATATCCACCGTCCGAACTCGGGACATACGACCGATCCGTGGATACAGATGAAGAATCGTCGAATGAATTGTCGTTATCTTCGTCTTCTTTTTCGCTCTCGTCTTCTTCGTCACTATCTTCGCCGTCACCACCACCAGTTTGCGGCGGGTCATAGTTGTCGTAATGATAGCGCTTGTAATTGGGCGCGGCAAAGGTTAAGTCGCGCATATCAAATTGTCCGGAGTCGTGGTCGTCGGTCGAATAGTCGTCTTTCACGGTAACGGTCTCGGGTTCGTAGAATTGAGTGGGTCGTAGCGTGCGTCCGTAGCGGCTTTTTGCCGGCATTTTTATTGAGAGACGGAAAATAATTCGCCGGCTATTAGGTCGTATTGATGAGACCCATGACTGTGTCGTTGATGATGATGGTGGGGAGCTCGGCCATAGTAGCGGCAGATAGGTAGAATTGGGTGACGGCCTTCTTTTTGTGATCGTCAGTTAATGATTGCAAGTCGGGCTTTTCAGCCGCAAGACATCCGATGAATTTAACGATTTCCTTGCAATAATGCGTGTGCAGGGCGGCAAATATCTTGGTTGCCGCATCTGTTGCCGCTTGTTTTGCCGCTTGTTTTGCCGCTTCTGCCGCTTCTGCCGCTTTTGCCGCTTTTGCCGCTTCTGCTTTTGTTTTTTCACTTGTTTTTTTACTTGTTTTTTCACTTGTTGGATGTGCTTCACCACGTAACTTGTCAAAAGCTGATTTACAACTCTTATGCAACTCATTTGCTTGTCCTTCTTCCTCAACCTTTTTTGTTTGATTTGTCCCTTCCCCATTAAAGTAAAAACACCGCCCCATAAAGTCAAGCTCGTCTTTCACACCATCAAACGTAATCTTGTCACCGGACATTCTTTTTCCTATATGCTCACAATTATCGCGCATTGGTTTGAACGAGCTTTGTTGTCTGATCTAAGCATTATGTATGCCCCAAATTGAAAGCTTTAATGAAGCATTGATGTGGGTTTGGGGGTGAGGGGTTCGAGACAGTTCATATCTTGGGAAAAACTAGTTAGTCTATCTTATGAAAACACTGTCGGGGGGTTTGAGGGGTCGGGGGGCAGCTGCCCCCAACCTTGCAAGCTGCGCTAGCCGAGGGGTGCAACCCCCCTACTCACAAGCTCCTGTACCGCCCCCACACACCGCATCAAGATCTCGTTTGTGTCCAACACCCTTAAGTCGTCAACGAGCGTGCCATCGGGCAACACACCGCTTCGGCGCCCTACCGGCATCTTACCCTCGACCTCTTGAGCAATGACACCCCTTTTCTTTTGGCCCATCCGACTGCCAGCGAGGTCGTATTCTTTCAATTGGAGCCCCTTGATAAACTCGAGGTCGGCCGCCGTGTCCACCGGCACTACATTCGTCTTGAAGCGCGCATCGCTCAACTGCGTGAACTCATGCGCATACACTCCACCCTCGACCGTCATTTGTTCGGTATCGAAATGACATTCGGTTTTCGACAAGCTACACACGTCACCCACATCGAGTTTCTGGCCATCATATGTCACTCGGACGTCCGGACCTCGCATGCCTGGATCCTTAAACACCAGCTCACCCTTGCCCAACACCACCGCATTGTGCCACTCGGCGGGTTTCGCTTTACCCCGAAGAGGAAGCGCATAAACGACACGTGGCAGGGCCGATGCTTGATTTGACACCATGGCATCAACAACCGCTGCATCCGAGCAACGTACCGTGATGCCCTTTCCCAACTCGGCACTCAGCAAGCGCCACGACACGCACAAGGTGTCATTCAACAAGATGTATTCATACCCTTGTTCGTCAGAAGTAATCATGGTCATTCCGTCACCAAATGAAAAGCCTTGCACTCCCTCACATTCGATGCGCACTGTGCAGTCGTCGAGACGCGTGATGGTCTTGAAGAGCAACGGTACGCCAGTGAGTTTGTACTTGAGCGGAAAGACGCCGCTAAACATGAGCGGCATGTCGTGATCGCGCGTCTGCGTGTCGATGTAGAGCATGGCCCGTCCATCGCGCACGTACGTCTTGGTCACGGTGAAATTGTACATCGCCGGATCCCCCATCACCACTTGGTCGATCGCGTTCAAGTGTTCCATCCCGTTGACCGAGTTGAGCATGGTGATGAGATTGGATTGCTCCACCGCCAAATAGTAGCCCTGGCGGCTCGAGTCGACAAAGAACGCGAGCGTGACGTCATACTCGTGTTGCCAGAGTGCCGTCGTCGGATACGATAGATGGTACATGTAAATGAACTCGGTGAATTCAGAGAGATCGAGTGGGTTCTTGAGGCAAGGCGCCGATAGACGGATTGTCGTCTTGTTGCTCATGGCGTCACGTGTGACTGTCTTGACCAATACGACCTTTTGGTAGTTGTGGAGAACGCTGGTAGACACGGCCACAAAGAGGTCTTGTAAAGACGACATGTCTGCCCACACGCCCTCGCATTCCACGTCCCAATTATAGTCATTTACTTTGACTGGGGGCGACAAGAGACGCACGCGTGTATAGGCCATGGTGTCCTCTTGTCTTGCGCTCAACATCACGGGCTCGGTGATGGGTGCGACACGCAATATAGAGTCTGACACGATGTGTGGCGGTAGGGGCGGCACTAGCGTGAGACGATACATCGCCGGAACTAAGCCGAGGTCGGTGAGTTGCACGACCTGTGTGACGGCACGTTCGATGCACAACTTGGCACCGAGGGGAAATATGGCTTGCATGACCACTTTGTCGACGTCAATGTCGGTGGCCACGTCGGACGTTACGACGCGTCTTACGGGCACTGCTAGGCTGTTGGCCACGACACCCATCGTGTTGCGCACGAGAACCGAATCCGATACGACACATCCTCGAATTGCATCGATGACGACGGGTGCATGAGTGGCACTATTGGCAAAGTAGAGTCGGTGGGGTTCGGCGACAAATCGCGGATACGACACCGGATGTCCACCGGCACACAGCTCGAGCTTCGAGTCGCCAAAGATGGTGCCGTGGACGTCGAGAGCGGTAAAGGGCCGCGGACGCATGCCGACGCCCACCCGATTATCCGACACGTACATGCCTGCTAGGGGCGCGTTATTCCCGTTGCAAAATACGACAGCATCCGACACGTCTTCTGTGCGTAACACGAGGTCCGTGTCGATAACTTTTCCGAATTTACCCGGGAGCGCACAAAAGTCACGTCCGGATTCAATCCACCCGTTCATTTACAGTTCGAGGGCCAAAATAATAAAGAAGGAGCGAGCGCGCTAAAAGACGAAATACACGAGAACGCCGAGAACGAGGATGAGGATCCATGTGTATCCGACCATGGCGCGTCTGTCTGTGTCTAGTTTGTACATGCACCACAAGACGACGATTAAGAGGGCCACGACGATAACGATGGATGCCACCACCATCGATTGCATAAAGGGCGAGAGTTTGGCAAAGTCCTTGCGAGCTTTTTTGACGCCTTCTTTGAGGGTCATGAGCGTATTGTTGCTCCTCATGCGAAAGAGACATCGTTCGACGTAGTCGAGATGAACGACTTGAATTGTTTCAATCATATGCTCCGCTATTGCATCTATCGAAAAAAAGGAATGATCCCCAAACGTCTGCGAATACCTACTCAATTGATCGTCATTGCCGCCCCTCGCTTCAGTCGGCGCAAGACCACCTTTTGCACCGTACCCTCGCGCTTAAACACGTTGTTGATCACCTCGTCTGTGGGCTTGTCCTCACCCGACGTCAACGACTCGGTCAAACGCTCCTTGATCTGCTTCTGCGTCAATGGCGCCTTCACCTCGACGATACGGCAACGAAGCTTGCCCTGTTTGGTGTTCAAGTCTTCGATATTAAACCGGCTCATGAACGACCCGATCTTGTCCGTCAACGCGTCTTGCGCCTTTTTTCGCTCCTTGAGGGCTTGTTTGAGCTTGCCGACCGTGTTGTCGTAGTCGAGCCACATACGCACTTGATTCTTAAAGTCCTCGAGTTCTTCGTTGGACGGGATCGCGACAATCCCGCCGTCCTGTTGATCTCCGTTATTCGTCTCATCTCCCTCCTCCTCATCCTCCTCTTCTTCGTAGTCTTCCTCCTCTTCGGGTTCCTCCTTTTGACGTCGTGCGCTAGCCGATTTTTGTTGATTTAGGTAGCTTGCCATGAGTTGGTCCTTGGTGCGCGCACTACCGCGGTTGTTCATGCTACTTGTAAAAAGACAAGTTTGTCTTTAAGTCATTTTTTTCAGGGGTTTTGATTTCAAATCTCGACAAAGCCCCCGGCTTCTTTTTCTTTGCTTGTTACACCGACGAGTCGGAAGGCGTCCGACACCATATTGAACTTGACTTGTTTGTCGCGTTCGTCCTTGTAGCCGAGATCGGGACCCTTATTGATCTCGATAAGTTTGACGTCGAGTTTGTTGTCGGGGGCGACGTCGCAGCCATAGATGAGAAACTTGGTACCGGGATAGTTTTTATTTTGTTGGGTGAGGAGGTCTTGGTAGGTCACACGTACGTTGGACATGACCGCCTTGATGTTGGTCCATAATCGGGCGTACGATTCGGACCCCATATGAGTCTCGAGATCGCGAAAGGTGAGCGGGTTGTCGACGTACACTTGGCGGTCGATGTAGCCGGTGGTGATGTGGACGTCAGGGTCGATCGAGTTGGGATCCCATAGCTTGGGCGTGTAGTACATGAACCCGTTGTTGTAGATTGCGAATCGCGCTTTGAGCCCGTCGGGCGGGATATACACGAGCAGATACACCCGCATGTTGATCTTGCGGCCGCCGATGACAAGCGGGTTGCTCAGAAGACGTTGGGCGACGACGTAGCCGTTCCTGCCGGCGTCGAGGATGGTCTGCGGGTCGCGCGTGATGAGGTTGCCCTCCTGGCGTTGGATGTTTTTCTTCAAGATGTACACGCCGCTCTCTTGACGAATGTCATTGTACAATAGACGCACGTCGCTTGGTAGCTCAAAGATGAACGTGACAGGCAAGATGCGTGCGGTCGTCTCTACATCGAGTTTGTCGCGCATGTGGAGTGCCATCATGGATTTGCTGACCACTTCGTCGGTGCCTTGGATGCCAAAGATGAACTTTGTGTCTGGCCCGAACGGTGCCTTGTCCATTAGATGGTCGATGATGTTGAGTGTCTCAAAAAAGTAGAGGTCGGATGTTGCACGTCCGCCGACGTTCACGCCCCCTGCGTCGAGAACTTGTTTGATGGTCTCTACGAGTTCGATGCTAGTGGTGTTGGAGAGATCGTCGAGGAATCTAAAATATGTTGGGGCGTTGGGTGAAGGGGTCGCTAAGGCCGTCGTCACTTTCTTGGGCCGTAAGCAATACCATAACACAAGAGCGACAACGAGAACTATCACAATAGCTGCGATGGCCCACCACATGATTTACACTTAAAGGATGAATAATGCGACGCTCTCAAACGCGATACTCGCTCAAGCTCAAAATTTTTTTTGGGTCATATATAATATACAATGAATCCATCTTGCGAAATTGAGATCAAGGTGAACACTAGCCAGGTAAAGGTGGAAAATATCCTTAGTCAAATCAAATCTTACACGGATGCATTGTCACGCAAGTCGGATTTTTCCAGCGTCATGGACAATGAAATTATCGAAGAGTATCAATACACGGCAAAGATCAATAATTTCAAGGACGAGATTTCCAAAGAGAACCTTGGAGTTAAGCTAGCTACACTTGTTGACGCCATCACTACGACCCAAACAAATGTGACCAACTACAAAGACATAGTCGTTCAAAATGACACTGCTATTCTTGAACTTGAGAGTGATATCACTGCAGCGAATACGACGTTGGCACGAATCAACACATCCATCGGCGACCTTGATGGCCTAATCAAGGACACGATGACATTCATTCAAGAGCGTAAGAGGATATTCGGGCCAAACACTCCGGCTACCGGCTCATCACCGACTGACATTTCGAGCAACACCCCCGTCATGGGCGAGCCAAGTGTGTATCAACAGGTAACTATCTTCTATTCTGATGGCATGAACGCCCCCTACACAACCACTGTGCAAAAGCTCGAGACAGCTGACGGTGTAACACGCATGTATTTGAATCACCTGGGCTCTACTCCCACATATTTTACCAAGTTTAATTTGGACAATTTTGGAAATTTAAGCGTGAGCTGGGACGATCGTCAATATGATAATGTCCCAGCTACTAATCCACCAACTGACATTTCGACCAATCCTCAAGATTGCTTGTATGACACGTATCCTTTGATCGACAACTCAGGTAATTACATGTTTCTTAACGATACCACCATCAAGTTCCCCATTACTTCCGACACCAAGATTCGTCAGATTGTGATCGCATTGTGGGCCGAGCCTCCATCTACGCCAAGAATCAAAAACTTTAAAGTGAATGACGTTGAACATTCGGTTGTGAACTCTGTAGTGCGAAGCTATCATAATACCAATCACGATGGAATCACGATAACACTACCTCAAGAGCCAGAGCGGACTAAAACATTCACAGACCAATACGGATATGAATTAACAAGGGCGATTGGCCTGACTCCCTCACATGAGTTGGTCATAGATTTGGTTGACGTGATCGCAACATATTCGTCAGATACACCTTGTGTCAAATTGAATATGGACTTTGAATTTGATCCCAAATATGACGAATATGGTCATCCAGAGGATCAACATGTGCTTGTCCTTAAAACAAGCAATTTGACATTGCAACAATTCTACCCCGATATCGACGTCATCAATTCCGACATCCGCAAGAAATTGATTGAAACTTCAGTGTTTCCCATCATCGTGTACGGCACGTCTCAATAGACAATTACTAGCTAGTTTTTTCATGTATCCGCCAATACACGGCGCGGAAAAAACCTGGAGTCATTGTAAAATGACGGCAACATTTGCGGAACAATATATGCACGGTGCGGGCTTGTTGGTGAGAGTGGTGGGATCGCCCTTGTTGCGCAAGATCACGGTGAAGGAGTACGAGGGAGACGCTGTTCGGGGCGACCAAGCCGTTGTGCGAGGTATTCGGGCGTTTCTCGACGACAACACGTGTGACGACGCGACTCGTGGGGTTTGCCTCAAGACGCTCGTGTCACCCGCGTTTTTCTCGTGGGCAGTGACACCGGGTCAGGGGCGCGAGCGTCCCACGTTGTACATGGCGTACCATCAGTTGCGCACCGACGTGTGGAAGCCGGTGGCCGTGTGCTCATGGGGTGCGTTTCGGACGAGTTGTATGCCGGCAAGTGGACACAAAGACGCAAATCCGTCGGATTATGACTCGGACATGAGCTTTGTACCTAAAGACCGAGTGGTGACCGAGGATCAACAACGACTTCAACGATGGGCCGAGAAGGACAGAATAGCCGAGATCGACCTTCTATGTTCTCTTCGGGGAAAACACGACAAAACGCAACAAAGTGAAGGCAAAACCAAAACTCAAAGCAAAAGCAGAACTCAAAGCAATAGAAGGTACAATACTCCTAAAAACGACGTCGAAGAAGAAGACGATGACGGCGACTTTATGTTACCCCTCCCTCCGAATCAACATGGTGGAGGGAGGCCAAAGGGAAAAGGAAAAGGCGAAGGAAAGGGTCCCCAAAAGATTAACTCGAAGGGAGAACCGATGTGGTTTGTGGAGCGCATCGTCGGTCATCATTCCAATTCTGCGACACGCGCTAATGCTGCCGAGTATATTGTCAAGTGGGAGGGCTATCCGTCTTCAAAAAACACAAGTGAGCCGGCTGCAAATATGGAAGAGGACGTGCCAGCGTATGTAGACGCTTATTGGGATTCGCTTGGCGCTA
>Ga0209550_10002279_pt1 | contig 18443 bp, 16 predicted proteins | sample LauGreSuBDMM15SN_2_FD_187567 | JGI IMG/M metagenome (GOLD analysis project Ga0209550, IMG submission 187567) | Freshwater lake microbial communities from Lake Michigan, USA - Su13.BD.MM15.SN (SPAdes) (version 5) | ecosystem: Environmental > Aquatic > Freshwater > Lake | place: Lake Michigan...
CAATAGCAGTAGGTGCACTTGTTCCAGTCTGTGTTAGTAAAGCTGTATACACTTTATATGGTCTTGTAGAACCAGTAGTAACAGAACCATCTGCCATTAGGAATTCACTTGGAGTACCACCTTCTTTTATAAACTTATCTGCGTTGATAAATTGAGAATAACCAATAGAGTTAGTAGAACCACCTGCAACTAATATTGAGTTTGTTCTATCATAAACACAATTCAATATTGAATAAAATCCACTTAAAGAAACCCTAGCAACATTTTGAAATGTTGGAACAATAATTTGACTATTTGCTATAGTGACAACAGATCCTATAGCAGTAGTAATAGCATTTCTAGTGTCAATACCATTTAATGAAGACTGAAGGAACCAGTTAGTAGGATCAGAAGCAGGAGCAGTAGAACCAGCACCTGCAACTATACGAATATAAGTAAAACCTAAATTATAAGCTAAACTACCAACTGCATAAGTTGTACCAGTAACCCATTGGGTAGCAAGAGCAAGTATTATAGAATCAGCAAAGGTTAAACTTCCTGCAAGTAATACAGAAGCAGCAGTTGTAGCATTTTTTACAAGAACTCTAGCACCTGCATTATTGACGTTAATAAAATTTGGATTACCACCAAATACAGCTGTTAATCCTGCACTACTTGTAACATTTAATCCACCAGTTCCAGCCTGTGGATTACCAATATCACAGAAACGTATAAGTACATAATCAGCAGTACCACTTTTTGTAAGTGTTCCACTAATATCACAGTTAAGTATGTTTATATTCCCTGTACCTGACACTCCAGTAATAGTAAGGTTTGTCATCTTTAACCCTGAGATAGAACATCCTGTGTTTGTAGTTACTGTTCCAGTAATTAATGTGTTTCCACCAGTAGCTTGATAAGTGGTTAACACCGTATATTGGCTAGTTATAGATGGATTTTCAGTGTAATTTCCTGGGTGTATAATAATTGTTCTAGTTTGTCCATAGACTAAAGTTAATGCTTTAGTTATACTTGCAACTGGATTAAGTACAGCTCCTGTGCCTGTTGTATCATTTCCATCTATTTGACTAACGTGAATCTCATAAGTATATACACCTCCATTACCTATAGTAACGGATCCATCAGCCATTAAAAATTCTCTAAGTGTTCCACCATCCTTAATTAATTTTTGAGCAGTTAATTCTCCTGTAAATGTTTTATTTCCTGTAAAGGTTTGAACTCCTGTTGTAACTACACCACCGTAATTTATAGATGCAGGTTCTAAATTTAATGTATTCCCTGTAAAAGTAGCTCCATTTGCATTTGATACACTACCTATTGGCGCTAATATTACACTAGAACCATACGTTAATGTAGTTCCATTAGAAATTAATACTTTATTAACAAGACCTATAGGTAATTCTTGTTTTAAATTAGAACTATTACCAACCCAAATAGCACCAAGTGTTAAAGTTTCAACAACATCATCATTCTGCCATAAAGCTACTCCACCAGTTTGCCCAACTAATACTTGATTAGGTAAAGGACCATTGCCATTATTATCATAAAGTGTTCCATACAATCTAATAATATCTCCAATATTATTACCTAAATTTACATTTCCATTTAAACTAGAAGTTCCTGTTACTGTTAAATCACCTGCAATATTAATGATTGTATTAAGTGAATTTTGTGTAATGATAGAATCTTTTAAAGTATCCCAATTACAAGTACCTGATGGATCAGTATATACAGGAATATAACCAAGATTACCTTGTCCAGGCAAAGTTCTTGTTAAATCTTCAGTAGCCTGACCAATAAAATCACCCCATTTAATTACAAATGGATCCATTTTAGGAGCATATCCAGATTTATTATTTAAACTACTACTTTGATATAGTTTACCAAATTCAAACCAATCTTTAGTTTTATCTAAAGTTATTTTTTTTTGATTTCTATTTAGTAATCCTAATACTTCTTGTATAAAAATACTCATGATATTTTATTTTTTATATGAACAATTTCCACCTTTGAAAGCAGCTGATTGCACTGGTTCCTGCGCTCTAGTTGAAGATCTTGGAATATTAATTCCATCTTTTGCTTTTTTAATACTTCTTAATACCTTAGCTTGATTCTTTTTTTGTTGAATAGCTGCAGGAATAGATGTAGGATTATAATATCCATTTGTTATTTCTCTTTGGTATTCTAGTCCTTGTGTAGGAAAAGAAATACCTTGTCTAGGAGTTCCCATTTTTATCTTATTTTTTTTTAGTTATTACTTTTCTAATAGGTGTTTTTTTAACACTTGACATAACACTACCTCCATTAGCTAATGTTTGTAATCTTTTAGCTTCCATACCAGCGGCTTTTTTAACATCTCTCATTAAAGATGTATCATTTTTAATTTCTTCTGCTCTTTGCAGTGTGCTTAATGCAGATTGAATTTGCCATTTGCGTTCTTCTGCTTTGCCTTCTTTACTAATCATAATATTTATTTTTATTGGTTTAATTTTATTAATTTCTTTTACCCCAAATTTTATCTACAGATGCCAAACCTAAACATCCAAATGCTAACATAGCAACTGCATTAACTAATACGGGAGATGGATCTGTTAATTTATCTGTAAATTGATTTACAATAAGTGTGAAAGATAAAATAAGACCTGCTATAATACCAACAAATCTTTTTGATGATGGAACACCTCTTTCATCTTGAAGTAAACCTTTAATCCAACTTGTTTTTTTTATATTTTCCATAATTATACTACTAATACAGTTTGAAGAACACCGCCATCACTTACAGTTACTTCCCATAAACCACCATTAGGTGCTGTTAATACAACTTTAGTTGCTTGATTAAGGTTAAGATCTTTAATCTTAATTAATTTAACAGACCTATACGGTATTGGTGAAGCAACCCCCGTCATATCAGGTTGTTCATTTACACCAAGTACAATAACATCATTAGGAGATGCTGTTTTAACAAATACACCTCTTCTTATTAAACTTAATATGTCAGTTAAAATATTCATGTTTTTATTTTTTAGATGGGCCTGAGTATATAAATGATGTTGGTACTCCACCACCTCTATATTTTTTCATAGTAGGTTTAGATTCTGAATCAACCCAACCACCCATTTTATATGCTTGTTTTTGTTTTGAACCATCGGCACTTGTTGCATATCTCATTGCATCACCACCTTTTCTCATTTTTTCAATCATAGATCCCTGCATAGCATCATCTAATTCCCCTCCTTTTCTACACAAAAGTTTTACTTGTTGTTTAGATATTTTACCTTGTTGTAAACCTTGAGCTTTCATAATTTTAATTTTTTTAATAATCTAATGTAACTGTAATAAATATTAAATATAATTTAATAGTAGTATATTGAAATGTTTCATCAGGGGTAATATACTCCCAACCTAAAGCAAGCCTGCTATGTGGCCAATGAAACTCTATTGTTAATTCCCAGTCTTCCATATTATTTACCTTGTCCTTTATAGGATTTTTTATAATTCTTACTTTGCTTTAAAGAAGATGTTTTAGATTTTGAATGTACACCTGGTCTACTTACTTTTACAGTAGATTTAAATGTTGTTGTTTGTGTTTTTGCTGCCATTAGTTTAAAATAATTTATATTCTACAAGCAATCCATATTGATTATTAATAATTGGTATTCCTATATATTGAATACCAAAATTTACTTTTTTATATTCTAAAAAAACTCTTCCAGAAAGCAATGGTGTATTAGTAGTAAATCCTAAACTTTGTACTCCCAAATAACCATGAAATTGAGGTTTAGGTTTTATATTTAAAACTTTATTCTGTGCACTAATATAATCTTTTTGATAAAATATAATACTGTCTTTTATACTTATTGTATTTTCTAACTTTATAATAGTTTTTTCAAAGTTTACAATTCTTTTTTCTTGTTCCTTTGAAATATTTTTTAAAAAATCATATCTAACTAAATCAGTGGCAACTGCTTTAGCTTGTTTTTCAGAAAGAATGATAACAGAATCTTTACTTTGGGTAACGTTCTGTGAAATAGCTTTGAAGCCCACTAATAGGAAGGGAATCAATAATGCGTATTTTTTCATATTCTTTTTGTTTGATTATTTTAATTCTAGTTACTATAATTGTATCAATAGTTTTTAAACTATCCACATCTTTTAATTCAATCTTTGCTTTCTTTTCTAACTGTTTAAGTTTAGATTCTAAAATATATGCTTTATTAAGAAGCTCATTTTTTTTATTTTGGTACATAAATATGGATATTAACCAAAGTATAATTAATACACTACCTAACCATTGTTCTTTTAAAAACTTATATACTTTATATAAATCAACCATAATTATTTTTTTGGTTCTACTTTAGCTTTTGGTTTGTAATATCTTTTTTTAGATTTTACTGGCACCCCTTTAACTGCATCAACAACATCTTTAAGTTCTTTTTTAACTCTTATACTTCTTACTTGAATTTCATCTATTACTTCAATGGCTTTTTCATCAAGTGTTGTTTTAGATAAAAGCAGATTATAACCCTTCTCTAATGAAAAAGTCCATACAGCTAATAATACTTTTTTAAACATAATTTTTAATTTTAGTTAATGTTACTTATATATAATATACAAATTCTAATGTATAAAACCAAATATATAATTTGGCTAAATATTCTTAAGTCTCTGATTCTCTTTCTCTAAATATTCAACTTTAACATGTAATGCTGTTACTTCTTTAGTAAGTGAAAGTATTTGATCTCTCATTACATCTTTTTCAAGTGCACCATCTGTAAGCAATTGCTCAAGTCTTCTGACTCTTTCTCTTAAATCATCTCTATACATATTCTGATCTGTTCTATCTTCCCGTTCTAAATCAGTTTTTAACTTTATTCTTTTTTCATAAAATTTCCATGCTCCCGCAGAGAATAAAACAGTCATCATTGTGACTAATACTGTTGTTAAATTATCGTAAGATGTCATTGCTACTTTGTTTTTGTTGTCTATAATATTTTGATGTCATTGCTGTTAGGTTTAAAAAAGATATAATTAATGGCAAAAACCATAACCAATGAGAAGGATTTTCCATTGCACCTCTAAATGCAAATGCTAAAATTACAAAAATGGAGAAGATAAATGACCCGTAAGATAAAGTTTTTCTTACTTTAATTGAATGAGAACAAGTTGCTTTAATCATGGCTATACCTAATAACATACTTGAAATTATGATAAACAAGTTACATGAAAACTCAAAGCACCATATAATTGGTAGCATGATAAGCCATATTATACCAATAAAAATTTCCATTGGTTCAGTATCATAATAACTGAAAATATTAAGTATTCTACTTTTCATTATAAATATATATATCTTATATTTGCCAAAGTCATTTCCTTGACTATACACTTATAATATACAAAAATAATTTAATAATTTAACCTTTAAACCAAAAATTCATTATGAATAAAGTAACTCCTTTAATTTTTAAAAATAGATTTAATCTAGAACTTCTACCAACAGAAACACTTCTAGGTGTTAAACTTATAAACTGCCAAGTCTTATGTGAAGATGATATTTACAGACTTGTTTTTGGTATAGAAATAGGTTTTATTTTCTTTACTATTAGTTATGCAAATATGAATAATAATTAAATATAGAATATGAAACAAGTATTTGAAAAATTTAAAAAAACATTAGTAGTACACCCTAAGTATAAAGGTTATGTTTGTGGATATAATGATAGTCATATTATTATTGCCATTGAAAGTACTAGCAAAGACTTCTTTAGAAAAATGGATAATCCCTATATACTAGATGAATATAAAGATATCAAATATAGATATGCATTTGAAGATGAAAGAGAACTTATAAAACAATCTACAGATGAAACAAACTAAAATATATACATATTACACTATTCTTGAAATATCTATAATGTTAGGAATAAATCAGAAATCTACAAGAAATAGATTGTCAAGACTAGGTATAAAAAAATATAAGACTAATAAAAAAAGATTAGGGTTATATACAAATGAACAAGTTGAGTTATTGAGAGGAAGTAAAAAGTTAAATGATTTATCATATGAACATTTAATAAATGAACGCAATCAAGCACCAGTTGTTATTACTTATTATATATATGAATCCAAAATGAATACATAAAAATTCACTTATAAGTTAATTTAATGTATGGTAAAGCCATCACTAAGTCCTTTTTTAGGGTTTAATGATGGCTTTCTCATACATTATATACATATAATTACTTAATGTAGAAGTCTTGTGCTTTAATCATGTTATCCCATTTCTGTATAGAATATAAAATAGGAACAACATCTGCCCAGTTTTTGTATACTTTTAATTTACCTTTATTAGGTTTTGTTTGATATACATAATCTTTATCAGCATAGAATGCATCTTTACCTTCATATGCATAAGCTAATGGTGTCATATAACTTAATGATATTGCTTCACCTAATTCACCCAATGTTCTTGTAGTTGCAATTGGTGATTTCATTAATGCATACTGTTGTTTTAAACCTTCAGGTAATGGTGTAAATAATACCATCTCTTTATAAGTTCTATCTCCCTGTAGTCTTACAAGATTTTTTAACCTTTTTGTTAATTCTTCATCATCATCATCTCCGGCAAGTATTCCTGATAACAATGAATTTAATACAACAACACTTAACATAATACCAAGTTCACCTGTTGTTCTATAAAAACCTCTAAGTTTATCTTCAGCTCTTTGATCTACATTACCACCTTGTCCTGTAAATCCATAAGCTTCTTTAAAGCTTTCATTATATTTAGCAGGATTAATATTAAAATTACCACGTACTATTTCACCTTTAGCATGATTTAAAAACTTAAAGAAAGATCTGTATCTACCTTCTATCCATCCTAAATTTTGATCAAAGTATTCTCTTCTAAATCTTGATCTAATTGCAGGCGCAACCCACTTGTGAAATTGTGTTGCTAAATTTCCAAGAGTATGTCCTTGAATAACCATTCTATCTTCTTTAGCATAGTTACCGTGAATTTGTTTGTTTACTTCCCTAATCTCATTTCTTAAATCATATCTGTACTGATCAGTGTAAGGTTGTTCAGTTCCATTTTTAGAAACTATTGTATCATAACCTGACATTAATTCATTCTTATGAGTATCTGCATTATATTGAAATGCATCATAAAGTGATAATGTTTCTCCAGTGCTGCTATTTTTAATTGTAGCATCCATAAGTATAGCCATACCAACTTTAGTTTGTACATTATATTCAGCAGCATCCTGTATAACATAACCCCATTCTTTAAATCTTGACCAAATAGATTTGCTATCAAACTCAGAAGTATTTTCACGGATATCTGTAGCTTTATCCATCATTCTAAACATATCTACAAAAGCTTCATATTTACTATTAGGTTTATCTGCATCATAATCAGATTTTTTTAAACCTGCTTTTCCTAATGTAGCAATATCAGCAATATCAGTTAAGCCCGCGCTTGTTCTTGTTAATAATCCTGTTATTCCTTGAATATTATATTCTTTAGAAGCTCTAGCATAATTTTGTTTGCTAAAGTATCTACTACCTAACATTTCAATACCATTATTGATTCTACCCATAACATAGTTATTAAGGTTACCAAATGGGTTAAACGCTACATAAGATAATGAAGATATACCAATAAGTTCATCAGCAATTTTATCAATCATTCCTTTTGTTACAAGTTCATTATCATAATAAATCATTGACATATATTTCTTAGCTCTTCTCAAAGCATTAGAATCAGAACCTTTAATTGTCCCTACTTGTTTAAATTTACTATCAATTCTTGTTCCTGTAACTATTAATGGATCAGCTGGCGTATAAGTTCTATTCTCAATAACTTTTACCATTGCCGTAAGAGTATCTTCAATTTCACCCATTACTTCATAGTGTTCTGCCATTGCACTAAACTTAATTAAAGCTGTAGTCATATCTTTATTAAGTTCACCTAATGAAGGTTGACTTCTAAGTTGTGCTGCTTTACCATTAAGTAATGCTAATTCTGTTTTATATGCTTCAGGAGTAATTTGACCTTTTTTCTTTTTATCTTGTAATGCTGTTATCTCTGTTTCAACATTAGCAAGTTCTTCATCAACTCTTACTTTACCTGTATAAAATATAGGAAGTGAATCAACAAAATTACCTTGCTCATCAAGTAAAACATTTTTTTGAGTTGCTGTTTCTTGTGTAAAGTTTTTAATAGATCTAACAGTACTAGCATACATTTTAGAAACAATATTTGGTTGATTTTTTAATGTATCTAAAACATTATTTTTAACAATTGGAACTCGCCCTGCCATTTGATCTTTGATGCCTTGTGGTAATTTGTTTAATAACTCAGTTTCATAATATTTTATGAACATATTATAGAAGTTTCTTTGAGCAATGCTTAATGCATCTGTTTTAGTAGGATCCATTAATGTTCTATACTTTTCACTACGCATATCCTGACCAGATTCTGATATTTCTCTAGCTACTCTAAATTGAACCTTTGGAGAACGCAATACTTGTTCTTTTGATATTGCCCCTGTTGGCTCACCATTAGTTCTTAATGCTTTAGTATATGTACCAAAGTTATAATACTTAGCTTCATATACTGCATAGTCTCTGTCTGAAATTCTTGGCTTTCTATACCAAGTTCCATATTGTTTATTTTTAGATGGTACCCAAAATTCATATCTACTTCTAGCATTTTTAAACTCATCAGTATATTTATGAAATTCACCATCAATTAATTCACCATTAGCATTTGATCCTTCAGCTTGAAAGAATTTACTAAACTCAGCTTTCTTTTTGGCTAATTCAATATTATATTTAATATCTTCTGGTTTTGCTTTATCTAGATTACTTACATCTCTGTATTCATATGGATTACCATTATCATCATAAAGCTCACTTCTCAATGATTGTTGCATAGAATAATATTGTTGACCAATTTTTTGTGTATAAAACCCTGTAAATTGACCATCTTTATCATACTCTAACATAAAGTCATAAAGGCTTTGAAGATCTTTATTTCCTGAAAGTTTTAGTAATTCATTACCCGCAGTTCTGATTGAATATTCTCTTTCTTCAATTTGATCTAAAAGTTTTTGTTTTTGACTTTTATATATTTTATCCATTACAGCAAGTATGGTATCTTTTTGAGTAGCCATATCTTGTACATTTAATGCATCCATTGCAATATCTGGAGCTATAACTAATAGATCATCTAACATGTCTTCTGTAAATCCACTACCTTGTCCACCCCAATCATTAGTTGATCTAGTTCTAATTATTTCTTTTACATAGTTTATAATAGCATCATTGATTAAACCTTCTTTACCATTAGTACCTAAAAGTTTATTTTGTTCAAGTTGCATTTGAAGAACTAATGTTCTTTGAGTAGCATTAAGTTCTTTAGAATCTTTAATTGAATACAAAGCCTCAAATGTACTTAAGAATCTATTAAAATTTAAAGCATATGTAATATACTCAGATTTACCTACATTAGCTGGATCTTCCACATATGCAGTAAACTTTTGCATTTGATTTAAAGAACTTCTCAATAAATTAGTATAGGTTTGAGATCTAGCAATTGGTCCAGTATTAATATTACTAGCAATGTAAGCTAATGTACTTGCAATATCATCACGTGTTTGTTCTTTAGTTCTATCTCTATAAACATTAGTCTTAAGCCTATCTAATGCTTTATCTTGCTCTACTAAAGCCATACTATAGTTTTGTAATGCATCAAAAATAGTATTATACTCTGGATATTGTTGAGCATCAATTGTATCAGCAATTTTTTCTAAGGCATCTATATCTTGATCACCACGGTAGATAGCATCTTCTGCATTACCAATTGCTCTATCAAGGCTTTCTTTTTCTGTATTATTCATTACAGATGGGACAAGCATATCAACGTATAATAAGTTTTCAGATAGTGGATGTTCAACTCTACCATCTAATTTAAAGTTACCATTAAATACTTGTTCTTTTCCTACACCAGTTATATCTACTTGTATATGAAATGTAATAGCGCCACCATCACCTTCATAAACAGTATAACCCATATTTTCAAACATACGTCTATAAAGATTTACTTGAAGATTATGTTGTCCTTGAGTTGATAATTTATTTACTCCGTATAATTTTTTAAGATCACTACCAAGAAATATTTTTGGTGTACCATCTGGATTTAAGATAGGTTTTCCTTTTGCATCTAAAGCAGGCATGTCATCTTTTAATTCATATTCCTTGATTTCATACTTAGTACCTTGAGTTCTACCAGGTACTTTGTTTTTAATTGCGTCCACAAAAGTTCTATCATAAATAGAATTTTTACTTGTCTTTAAATCTACAATTCTTATTTTACCATTCTTATCAATAACAACTAAGTCAGCTGTACCAGCAAGTTTTGTTGCTTCATCAAATACAACTACTTGTGAAATACCAACAGCACCTTGTGGAATCAATTGTGTAAGTTGTTCTTCCAACATGTTAAACATTTTTGTAGCCAGTGCTTCATCTAAAACTTTCATATTAGGAAATACTTCTTCAAATGATTGCTCTGATATTATTGCATCTAATAAAGCATCTACGTCATTACCAATGGCTAGATTAAGTTGTACATCTTCTTCATTAGCAAGTTGGCCTTTAATTGCTGTAGTAACTGATTTATAGATTTCACGGTTAGTAATATCTACATAGGTATGATCTTCTTTATTAAGGACCACAATTGTATTTGCAGAAGCCGTGTCACTTAAGTTTGCAGACAATGAATCTATTTCTTCTTTTGAGCTAATAGCAACATGAAATAACTTTTTGATTATTTCTTGTTGAATACTATTAGATTTATCTAATGCTTTATTTACTATCTTTTGTTTTTCAGGAGACAGTGAATATCTTACTTTACCATTTGCTCTACTCTCAAGTTTAAAACGTATACCCTCAGTATTTAAAAGTTTAGCAATATCACTAAATGTAGTTTTATTATTAATGTCTTTTACAGATAAAGGTTTACCTGTAATATATTCATTCAAGTTATTAATAACATTTACAAACCAGTCCAGTGCTTCTTTAATCTTATCTAAGAATCTTTTGGTTGGTGTAGTTTCATATTCTTTATTGAAGTGTCTAGACAATGCTTGAGTTACTATTTCAAGATCTCTTTCTAATGAGCTAAAGTTTCTGTTATCATTGTAAGCTTCTGTAATAGATTGAACCATTTCAGGAAAATTACTTTTAGCTTCTGATAATAAACTATTAAACAATTCAGGATTATCTACTTTGATTGCATCAATAAAAGGGTGTAGCATTTCTTCAATAGCAGTCTCATCTGTTACTCTCCCTTTAACTAGATAAGCAACCCCATCTACATAAAATGAATTAACTTCTTTAAAGTTAACTTTACTTTTTTGCCATTGTGGTAATGAATTATACAGTGTCTCAGCTTCATTAACATTAAGCATTTTAACTTGTATTTGTGGAAACATTCTTTTTAAATGCATAACAACAGCTCTAGATCTTGGCGTATCCCATGATCTAGAAGATTCTAACATATCTTTAGGGGTAAATACATTTTCATTTACTTCTACTCTAAATGTGTTTTTAGTCTCTATAATTGAAACAGCATCTAAAGGAATATTATTTGCCTTTAAATATTGAATAATTTTATTACGGTTACTTTCTACTACTATAGGATCAGCAACTCTATTAGTATAGAACAAATCAGGATTAGTAACATTAATCAAGTTCAATCCAAATTCATTATGAATAAGTTTTTGTTCTCTTAAATTGTTTAATAAACTCTCAGCAAAACTTTTTTGTTTTAATGCAAAAGCAACTTTATTATATTTAGCAAATTGTTGTGCCTCAACTACAGTAGGAAATACCTCTGTATTGTTTGCATCTTGCCAAGTGTTAATGATATTGTTTGTTGCAATTTCACTTTTATAAACTTCTTGTAAAGCTTTATATTCCGGTGTGTTTTTGTTAGGACATCTTGCCATAGCTTATTATAAATTACATTGTTTTATTTGTTCAATAAATTCTTCTTGACTTGTGTAGATACCTTTATTGTACATATCTATAAGATCTTCCAAAGATAACACATTATTATTTACTCTTAAGTTTTCTTTAGCTTGTGAGTTCTTTTGAATATTGGCATCCCAGAAATTCTCAATTGCTGAATAATCACTTTCCATTTCAGCTGCAAACTCATCATATAATTCTCTTTCAAGATCACTCATTGAATCAACTAACGTTGTTGCACTGGTGTCAGGTTTTACACTTACAATTTCTGTAATAACTCCTGTATCATTATTAAAACCAAATTCTTCTAAAAGTCTTTGTTTTAAATAAGCATAAGTTCTAGGCGCAGTTTCTTTTAGTCTGGCTAATCCTGTACCAAAACCATCTTTAGGGAAAACAAGGGGTCTTCCATCAGCTTTAATTTTAGCTATATCTTTATCAATAAAACTTTTATTTGATTCAAAATCTAGATCTGACATAAATGCATTTGCGTCATTAGTTGGAAAAATCTTTGTAGCAATTCCCATAGCATTCGGGTTGTTTCTAATTTGAGCTTGTCCTCCAGTTCCTTTTCTTACCATATTATCACCAAATACATATATTTTATTTGGATTAGCTTTTACATCAGCATTTGTATATCTTGTAACAACTTCAATATTAGAAGATGGTTGAGTAGGTTGTTTTGTTTCAGCCTGAAGCATTGCTTCTAATGCACTAATGTTTGCAATATTGTTACCGTTAATATTAACTCCAAACTCAGTTGCATCAATAACTGCATCTTCATCATTTAAAGCTGCTGTTTGAACTCCTTGTGCAAAAGACATTTCATCAAATTGAATATCATCAATAAATGAGTCTTGTCCAACTCCTAAGTTTTTAGTTTTAATTGACTGTCTTACAGCTTTATATGTAGGTCTTTCACCAAACATAAATCCAATTGGGTTTTGTTGATTAGAACCTTTTGTTTCTATTTCTTCATATACTTTTGTAGTTAATTCATCTTCAGTTGTAGACATATATGTTTTATAAGTAACAAATCCTGTAGCAATATCTTCAAGTTTTAATCTTACAAAATTCTTAGGAGATGCTCCATACATATCTTCCCACTTGATTGTAATTTTATTATCTTTAATACTTACACCTTTAGGTAATGAACCTGTTTCACTTCTAGTCATAGTATATAGTAAAGGCCCATTAATATTTGACTGTAAATAATTATTAACAAAGTCAGATTCTAATTGAGTTCTGTTTAAACCAAATACTTTTTTAATATTTGCGTCATCATCAGTTCTTAATGCTTTGTTAGCAGTTTCAATTTGACTTAAATATGAATCCATAGTAAATGGACTAATGGCTTCTAGTAAAGATGCATATCCAGTTTGTAAACCATCTTTAACCATTATGTAGTTGATTATAGATAAAGCATCATTCTTAGTCTCTAATGAACCATATAGTTTAGCAAATGAATTTTGCAAGTCAACCTTTTGTCCGGCATTTAAACTTCTAAATGTATTAGCATTAAGTAAGTTCAAACCAGATTGGTTTTTAGCATCTGTTGCTTTAACACTTATTGCAAAGTTATCTAAGAAGAAATTATTTTGACCCGCTTCTGTTGTACGCATTCTATCAACTACATCATTTATTGATTCATATCCGCCACCAGGGTAAATCAAATTATTATTTAATGTTGCTACAGATTGAGGATCATTATTTAATTTATTTTGCTCATATGCTTTTATAGTTAAGTATGATAATAAGTCTCTAGAAATTTTTGCTTTAGTTTCTTCAGTAAATTCAATTGAATCAGAGTTTACATTATCTAATACTTTAGTTAATATAGCTTGGAAGTTTTCACTTGCTGATAAGAATGTAGCAGGTAATAAATCATTTCTAATTTGATTAAATATTTCAAGATATTTTGATTGCCATGTCTTGCTTTTGTATATTGGATTCAAATCCATGATGGCATCTTTATCAAACAACTTATCTATCTGATCAGCTTTCTCATTTACTGATGCAATATCTTTACCTAAACCATTTGTCAAACCAGCCACAGCAGACATATTACTTGTAAAGTCTTTAACCTTTACAGCATTTGAAAATAAATTTAATATTGCAAGTTTTTCTTTGTCAGTTACTTCTTCAGGATTATTAAATGCATCTATCAAAAGATTGTCATTAACTTTAATAAATTCTGTAGATTTAGCTTCATTTGTTTTTGCTGCTTTTGTTTTTTCAACTAAACCTGCCAATACACCATTCAGAATACCATTAACTCCAGGATCTAATTTTTCTTTTTTATTAAATGCTTGAGAATATATATCCTGTATCATTGGATTATTAATCAACAATAAAGATGTTTTAATAGGTACACCTAAAGCAGTTAAGTTACCCACAACTCCAAGAGCATGTTTATTTAAACCAAGTTTAGCAACAAGACGTTCTTTAGCATTATCTGTAGCCATTGTAATCAATGATGAGATAATATCTTGTTTACGTAATCCTTCTGTACCATTTGCTAGTTGCTCTCTAGTTACTCCAAAATCATCATAAGTAATACCATTAATACTAATCTTTGGACCCTTTTCATTTATTGTAATACCATATTCACTTAATAAACTTAAGTATACATTTGGTAATACAATTGCACCAATAGCAGCACCTTTGTTATTTGTAAATGCTTTTATCTTACCAATGATATTATTAATATCAATATTATCTTCTCTTGAACGTTCAAGTAATCCTGGTAATACTTCTTCTAATGCTTTTAATTCATCAGTTAATATCTGTAAACTAGCAGATGTATATGAGATAGGTGTCTCATTTTCATTTGTTGTTTCTGTTACACCAGTATTACCCATTAATGCATACTTATAATCTAGTATAGCATTATTCATTGGAGCTTCATATGGCTCACGGAATTTCTTTTTGTATTCCAAGTACTGTTGTTTAGTAATAGGTAATCCTAAAATTTGTAAAGCTTTAATGCCATTTTTTGATAGTCCCGCATCTGAAACTATTTTTTGTTCTGCATCTGTAACAGAATTTGCAATGCTTGATGCTTGAAGATTATTTTTATACATCTCCAATGCTTCAGCATATGTTGTTCCAGATTGAGCAACTTTTTCAGATATATATCTTACATAGTCTGAATACTTACCATTGTCTGTAGTTTGTTTACCATACTCATAGAACTGTCCTTTGTCTTCATAGAACTCTTTAATCTGCATGTAAACTTTATCAATATCAAAATCCGCTCCTGATATTTCAATAAGTTCTTGTGCAAACATTGCAGATGAACCATAGAACGCAGGTAAGAAATCAACATGTTTAACATTTATTGTTGAGTGATTATCTTGAGATGGAATACGTACAGCAAACATTTTTGATAATACATCTGGAAACTTGCCATTAGTATTTTCAACTAAATCCATTATAGATTTAAAGTGAGCAGGCATAAGCATCTCAGTATATCTTTCACCTGTAAACTTACCATCTTTATCATATTCTTTTACACCAGATCTTAAACGGTCAAGTATAACTACACCGTTTTTGTTATCTTTAAGTGTAACAGATAATGTATCATATGCACCTAACTCAGGTTTATTAGCCAAACTATTCCAAACGTTCTCTCTAATGATTTCAGATCTATCTGGTACACCATTCTCATCTACACTAAACACTCTTCTGTAAACTTTGGTACCAAAATCAGATACTAAAGCTACAGCATGCCCCGGTGCTTTTTCAGCAAGTGCTCCTTTACTTAAATAACTTAAGAACAATTGCTCAAATTTATTTAATGTAATAGGATTATTTAAATCATATTTTTGTTCTCCATCTTGGGTTGAAAAGAACTCTAACAAGTTACTACTTGCTTGAGATGCTTTAAGACCCTCAGTAGCATATCTTAAGAATGCTGTTAAGTTAGGAGTTAATTTATTGTTTTGTTTTGAGATTGCAAGTTCTTGCATTCCTTTTTCAAAACTAAAGATTAAGTTTCTTTTGTTCTTATATTTTAATTCAACTTTAGCTGAGGTAGCAAGATTATAGGCAGCTCTAATTTGACCAACAGTCATTCCTAAAGCTTCTACATATACACTATCTTTTTGCTCAGAAGTAACAATATTTTTTACTTGTGTTGGATCAATAACTTCTGTCTTATTTGAAGGTGTTAATACCTGAAGACCCATGTATTTTGCACTCAACGTGCTATAACCATTTGTAAATGAATCAGTATTACCTAAATCACTTAGTGGATTTACACGTTGTTTCAACATTTTAAGTGCAGTCAATGGCGCAGCTATACTAATTGTTTCTTTAGTTTTTTCAATAGCTTCAAGTTTAACTCTTAAGTTATGTAAATCAACTTTATTTTCTTTAGCTACAAAAGTTACATTTCCATCCTCATCTATTACTTTATTAGATGTAAGTTGTGGAGTTAACACAAAGGCGGACATTTTAATGAATGTTTTACCATCACCATATACTAGCTTTTTAGAGTTAAGCATACTACCCATATCAACATAACCATCTTGACCAAATAATTCTTCAGAAGAAATATCCTCACCAGCTTCAATCTTATCAATAAGTTTTGCTTGAGCAGGATTAAGTTTACCAAATCCAAACCACATATACCTAAATGCTTTTGTAGTCATCCACATTTGAGCATCTGATCTATCAATATTATTTCCTGTTAAAGCAGATACACCTGTTGGTTCTTCTAAAGCAACTAAACTAATATCATCAACAGTATGCATTACACCCATATCTTCTGCAATGATAGAAGTATAAGCACTATAATATGCAGCATTTTGCATCTTAGCTCTTTTAACAGCATCAACTCCATCTTTTAATGTTAGAGCTTGGTCACCTAAAAGAACGTCATTTATAGCTGTTGTATTGATCCAGTCATTAAAGAATATTTGTTTTAAATTATATTCTTTATCATAAGTAAGATTAAGCAACTCAGCTGACTCAATTAAATTTTGATTTGCTTTTGTTGTAGCTGCTAAACCTTCTGTTATACTTTTACCTAATTGATCTTCTATTTGTAAGTCTGCTAAACCTTCAGAAAATTTAGTATATTGACTTTCTAACTGTGTATTAACAACAGTTCTAAAAGCATTATCAGTTACATTCAATTCTTTTAAAGCTTCTTTCAATGTAGGCGCATCTTCACGTTTTGCAATTTCTTCCAAAGAAGTTTTTAATTCTGGAGTAAGTAATAAACCAGAATTTACTAGTTTAAATGCTCTACCATTTTCAGTATTATTATATCCAAGTTGAACTTCTTCAGTTTTAGTTAAAGGATTTGACTCTCTTCTAATTCTATCATATTCACTTTCAATTCTATTTATAAACGCATCTGTTATTTCATCAGTTAAAATAACTTTACCACCACCCGGTTTTTCAAACTTAACAGCTTTAACTACAGGTAGATACATTAAATCTCCAGTATTAGATGCTTCTAAAACTCTAATAAGAATTGGAGCTAATGCAGCTTTTACATTTTTATTTAAGTTATCATCAAAGTATTCAACTGTATCTACTTTATTACTTTTAGTATTTAATAATGCAGTGTATGTATTAAGTATACTTAATGCAAATTCTTGTGGTGTATAATTACCATAAGATGCTTTATTAGATACACCGGATATTTTATCATTAAGTTCTTCTTCAGTACTGTTAATTTTACCAACACTACTTCCTGCTATTCTTAATACTTTCTGTCTATTCTCTGCAGACATTTTTAAAAATGCTTCACTATTTAATAAGAAGTTATTTGCCAAGTAAGGATCAGATTCTTTAAGACGTTCTAATTCTGCTACATCATTTAACTCTTGTATTCTTTTTAAATGATATGTAGGTAATTGATGTGCATATACTAAGTTACCTTCAGGATTTTTAAATACAGATGCTCCAATTGTTTCATCAAATGGTGCATTTTGAATTGCCAATGTTCTAAGTCTAGAACTTGCCCCTGTTTCTCCTTCACTAAAGATGTCATTACCCTGTTGAATTAATTTATTTATTTCAAGAATATCACTATAGCTTATTGTTGTTTGTTCAGAATTAGCATTTAATAATGCTGCCTGTGCAACTGTAGGATTGTTTCTTGATGATGCAATACTAAATGCAATAAATTGTTTACTTAACTTAATCCCAGTAAGTCTAAAAATATCTTGTGAATACTTAGAAGATAATTCAGATAATTTAGGCCCTGTCATTTTTACATCACTAGGTTTTAAATAACTTGCAAAATCTTCCAATGTTCTAACAGTTTCATTTTTAACTTTTACATCAGATTTAATTTTCTTTTCAGCTTGTCCCCAAGCTTGAGACCATGATTCTAATTGTGAATTAATATCATCTCTTTGTGCAGCAGAATAAATTAATACTGCACC
>Ga0209550_10002282_pt1 | contig 18438 bp, 19 predicted proteins | sample LauGreSuBDMM15SN_2_FD_187567 | JGI IMG/M metagenome (GOLD analysis project Ga0209550, IMG submission 187567) | Freshwater lake microbial communities from Lake Michigan, USA - Su13.BD.MM15.SN (SPAdes) (version 5) | ecosystem: Environmental > Aquatic > Freshwater > Lake | place: Lake Michigan...
GCGGTCCGAAAACGCGAACCTATTCGAGACTACATTCGAGACATGCGAGACGCATCGAAACGATTCACATGTATTCCATACAGTGCCAGATTACGAAAACGTCGAGATCAAGGAGAGGCTCTCTCGTCCGGCGCGCTCGCAAACGCGAAACGCATGGTTTGCGGATTAAGTTTGAGGATGCCCCGGGGTGCGTCGTCCCTGAGCCGTGGACGCACGCACGCGCGAGCTATGTTGTGGGTGTTGAGCCACCGGCGATGTGAAGCTGCATGGGCAGTTACGGACGCAGTTTTGGGGCAGTTTTGGGCGCGCGCTGCGCTTTGAGGAAGGACACAGCCACCGCGCTCTCGTCTGCGTGCACTCGGGTACAGTAACAGGAGGTGCTCGTGGACTACCTCAGCAGAAAGGCCCTGGTACTTGCGCTTGAAGACGACGAGCTAGCGCACGGCAGCTCCTTGGACCTTGCCGTGGATCGGATGAAGCAAGCCTCAAAGCCAGGGGCGAGTCGGAGATGTCGCGGGAACGTCAGTGAGCGTGGTCGATGAGCGTGGCCGCGAGGGACGGCGAGAGAAAAAGGTTCCCACTGAGTGCGACCCGGACCCCCCGCCCCCGCTCCCGCGCGCCCCACCCCGCCCCGAACAGGGATGACTCGCTGCAATCGGAGGGAGTCGTGCGCACGTATGCGGATGCTTGGGGATACAGTCTGTGCATGTGTACGCGCATGAATTACACATCATGAATGATGATACGTGTTTCCAATTCATCTGTACACAAGTCAAGTACAATGTTGGTATGATGTTGCGTATGAATCTCGGCATGTAGCTTACGAGGCTGTCCTTTATGCAATGGCCCGGCCCGAACCGAGGTACAATCTACAAATGAGAAATGTAGGATGTACGCTCTCCTCGACGCTCGAGTACTCATTACTTTCTGCATTCCGGCTTCTGGCAGTGGCAGTTCGCACGCGGGCACGCGCGCGCACGGCGTGATTAAATTAATCTGGAGACTGGACATGTCGGGACGCGTTTCTTCCGAAGACTTTGCACTTTCTTTCACCACGATCCCTCATCACCGCCACGCACCAGCTCTGTCGCAACCCTCTCCTCGACCCCGAGCTCTGCATGCATAACTGCATGCACCTGCTCTGGCGAAGCCGTGCAATTCGACCCAGCGCACGCCACGTGCGCCCGTGGCTGCCCACAGTCCACGCCGGCAAAGCCGCGGAAACAGCGGCACCGGCCGTGCAGGCACAGGCCGTGCCCACGACAGCGCGCAGGGCACTGCTGCGTGCCGCAATCGTGACCGGTCCATCCGGGCTCGCAGTGGCACACGAGCGCCGTAGCGGGCGCGACGCTGCCGGGTGCAGGCGGAGGCGGCGCGCGCGGGGGCAAGCCAAGCGCCGTAGTGAGCATGGCCTCGGTCATCTCCTCGTCGGCGCCGTCCATCGCGGAGATGAGGTCGAGAGGCAATGCCGCTGCCTTTGCGAGCGCGGTAGCGAGCGCGCGCGGCTGAGACGAGAGCATGCGGTGCGCCGAGTGGGCGCCCGTCTCGGCGCGCGTCGCGGCGGCCGGCGCACTCAGACCGCCGCCGCCAGCGCCGCCACCAGCGCCGCCACCAGCGCCGCCACCAGCGCCGTTGCTCCCCTCGGCGCCACTCGCCAGCATTGGCGGCGCGCAACGGCCCTTGGCCGAGCAAGGAACGCCGGGCACACGGGTGGGGCACGCTTGCTCACAGCGCGCGCCGTGCCGGCCGGCTGGGCACGCGCACACGCCGTCGACGCACACGCCGCCGTCGCCACAGCCCCCCTCGCATGCCGGGTGTGCGCAGTCGATGCCTTCCCAGCCGGCGTCGCACACGCACCGGGTCTCCAGGCACTGGCCGTGGCCAGTACATGCAAGGCCGGCAGCAGAGGCGGACGGGCACGTGGGCCGTTCACAAGCGGCGCCCAGGTACCCCTCGGAGCACCAGCACGTGCCTTCGACGCACAGCCCACGACCAGAGCAGCCGAGCCCGTTGGTCCCCACGTGACACGCATGCTGCGCACAGTCGGGCCCCGAGCGTCCCTGGAAGCAAGCGCAGAGCGCATTGGGCAGGCAGACCCCTCCCGCGGAGCAGTTGCGCGGACACACGCGCTCGCCGCAGTCGATGCCTCCAAATCCGGCGGCGCACACGCACAGAGCGCGCACATTCGAGCCGAGCAGTTGGCACGTGCCACGCTGATGGCAGTCGTTCGGGCACACAGGCGACTCACAATGCGCGCCCTCCCAGCCCGGTGCACAGTGGCAGCCGCCCGCGATGCACTTGCCGTGCGTGCCGCAGCTACCCTCGCACTCGGCCTCCTCACACGCCGCGCCGCGCCAGCCCACCGCGCACTTGCATGCGTAACCGTCACACACGCCGTGGGGCGCGGAGCAGTTTCGAGGGCAGGAGGGCACGTCACACTGCGGTCCCGTGAAGCCAGCTGCACACAGGCAGCGCCCGCGATGGCAAACGCCATTTGCGCCGCAGCCTAGAGGGCACGTGGGCTCACGGCAGTCAATGCCCGTCCAGCCAGCCGCGCAGATGCACCGCGGCAGCGGCGGCTCAAGCGGCGGGAGCGGCGCATAGGGGTTGCTGGCATTCGGTGCGCTGGGCAGCGAGGCGCTCGGATGGTGCGCGGGATCCCGCCAGAGCAGCGGGGGCGGTACTGGCGGCCGGGGCGCCCACCACGGAGGCGGCGCGGCGCACGTGCCATGGCCAGAGCACTCATCGTGGCGACATCCACCCGACAGACGACACGCGCCCGCGGGCGCACCGTTTGGGCGTTGCGTGCCCGGGCACACGGCGATTGAACAGTCGGCGCCCTCGAAGCCCGCATCGCATTGGCACACGCCTTCGACGCACACGCCGCGCCGCGAGCAGCCATTCGCACAGCCGCGCTCCGCGCAGGACAAGCCGTGGTACGGGGGCGAGCAGAAGCACGCCCCGTCGACGCACGAGCCATGTCCGGAGCAGTTGCGCAGCGGCCCGTCGCAGGTGGGCTCGGCGCAACTCGGCCCGGACCAGCCGGCGTCGCACTCGCACGTGGCGTCGCTCGCGCACCGTCCGTGGTTCGAGCACCTATCGGGGCAAACACGCTCCCCACAGCTTGGCCCCGCAAACCCCGGTGAGCACTCGCACACGGACGTCGCGCTGTCGGCTCGCTGCACGCAGCGGCCTCGGCCGCGGCAGTCGTCGGGGCAGCGCCGGCGCTCGCAGCGGCGCCCGGTGAAACCCGGCACGCACAGGCACGTGCCGTCCACGCACTCGCCGTGCTCGCCGCAGCCGCCGATGCACGTGGGCTGAGCGCACGCGGCGCCTGTCCATCCCGGCTCGCAGTTGCAGCGCCGGCTGGCGCGGCTGCACGTGCCGTGGGCCGAGCAGTTGGCTGGGCAGGCGGGAAGGCTACACCGTTCGCCGCGCCAATCGGCCGCGCACGCGCACGAGCCCGTGAGCGCGTTGCACACGCCGCGGCCCGCGGGCGCGCCGCAGTCGCTCGCGCACGCCCGTCCGCAGCAGTCGGTGGGCGCGGAGGCATTGAGCGGTCCGAAGCCGGCGCGGCACGCGCAGCTGCCCGCAATGCACTGGCCGTTTCCACAGCAGTCGTTCGGGCAGCGCCGCGCGCCGCAATCGGCGCCCGTCCAGCCCGGCTCGCAGATGCACAGGCCGTGGTAGCATGCGCCGCGGCCCGAGCAGCCGTTGGCGCAGCCGTCGACGAAGAAGAGGGAGGATGAGGCTGCGGCGTTGTTTTCTCCTGCGGACATCGCCGAGCCTGCCAATAGCGCGTGGTCGGTCCTCGGCGAGTAGAGCGCCAAGGCCGCGAGTAGGAAATCGACGCTGGACATCCTATCCGGATGTCCACAGCGATTTATTTTTTTTTATGTTGGGCGGGCGCACGCCTGTCGACTGATCTTCGGCGCCGAGGCGACAAAAAAGGTCTTCAGGTTGAAGACGTGCCTAACTATTGCCATTTCGAATCAACTGTGGAATTGTTGTGGGATTTCTTGTGTTCGCGCTCCCTATCTCTCCCGCACCGAACTGGAGCGCTCTCGCGCCCATGGCGACGAGTGGCGCCAAGCGCACGCACAATGACTACCAGAAGCTGGAGAAGCTCGGCGAGGGCACCTTTGGCGTCGTCCACAAGGCGAGGCACATTGAGACCGGGGATGTGGTCGCACTCAAGAAGATGCGGCTTGAAGAGGAGGAAGACGGCGTGCCCGCCACCGCACTTCGCGAGATCGCCATCCTGCGCGAGCTGAAGCACCCCAACATCATCGAGTACGCTGCACGGCCCACGATCGCACGCGTCCCGAATTGCTTGCAATTCTAGCCCATGACCTGCGCGCCCGCTACCGTTGACCATGCGAGTGCAACCCTCACACCCGCAGGCTGCAGCACGTGTTCCACACGGACAAGAGCCTCTATCTGGCCTTCGAGTTCTGCGACTCCGACCTGAAGCAGTACATGCGCTCGATAAACAACCGGATGCCCGCCACTGCGGTGCAGTCGTACTCCTGGCAGCTGATCAATGGGATCTCATGGTGTCACTCGCACCGCATCTTCCACCGCGACCTAAAGCCGCAGAACCTACTCGTGCAGCCCGCGCGTGGCGTGCTCAAGATCGGCGACTTTGGCTTGACGCGCGCCTTTGCCCTGCCGCTGCGCTCGTACACGCACGAGGTGGTGACGCTCTGGTACCGCGCGCCAGAGATCCTGCTGGGCGCCAAGGACTACGCGTGCCCGATCGACATGTGGTCGGTGGGCTGCGTGCTGGGCGAGATGGCCACGGGGAAGCCCATGTTCCCGGGCGACTCGGAGATCGACGAGCTCTTCAAGATCTTTCAGCTGCTCGGTACGCCGGCCGATGACACATGGGAGGGTGTCTCGAAACTGCCCGACTGGCAAAGTAAGTTCCCGAGTTGGAAGCCGGAGAACCTGATGACGACCTACGGCCTGCTCGGCACCGACGGCGTCGCGCTGCTCGAGGGGCTCCTCGCGTACGATCCGCGCGAGCGCCTCGTGGGCAAGGATGCCCTCGTCCATCGGTACTTTGACACTCTCGAAAAGGACAACGTGGGTAAGGGTCCCATCCGCGGCACGTCGCCCAAGCAGCCGCCGCAGCCGCCGCAGCCGCCGCAGCCGCCGCAGCCGCCGCAGCCGCCGCAGCTGCCCGTCGCCAAATAGGGCGACCGCGCAAGACCACGGTGGGAGCCGACGTGGCGGTATGCGGCTGGACTCTTTTTCATAGTTGAAACTGAGACATCTCTGAGATACGCTGCTGAAGTAGTGAAAGTGCGCGTGTGTTTAGCGTGGTCACGTCACAGTCGAGGTGCGAGACGTCTGGGGCTGTGCCGTGCCGTGCTCCTCTGAGCCGGTGATCATGTGTGATTTGGTATGTGTATGTGGCACCCATAACGGTTAACGCGCGAATGTGTCCCTGGAATGTGTTTGAAGACAGAAGAGAAAGTGTGACGGGCCGGTGCTGTCCCCGGTGCGGACCCGCAGCTTCTACGCCCTCGACAGACCGGACGAGATGGAGCCGTCGATATACATGGATCCTGTTGCCCGAACAGCCTGGCACCCGATCTGGGCACTGCAGGTTGCGTAAGTTGCGCGGATCATAGTCGGCGTTCGACGGCCTCCCTCGGTCTCGCGAATCTACAATGGGAACTCTACTTTGTTGGACAGTCACAAACCGTTGCGAAGTTGATGAGGTATCTTGATTTGTCGCAGCGCGTACTTTAGATGGCAAATTAACGTGAACGTGTCGCAGCGCGTACATTGAAAGGAATCCGAGAATCGAGAATCTCGAAAAATCTGCTCAGATGAAAAATGTACTCGAATATTTTGCTGTGCGCTGAGTGGACGGCGCGTCCCGCACAAGAATCTTTGGCACAAATCGGAGGGGTGCCGTCCGCACGTGCTGTGGGCCATTGTGCAAACCTGGTGTGGGACGGTGCGATACGGGCACGCGGGAGGTAACGAGAGCCTGCAATGCAGAGAGACTCGCCCGATGTTGAAGGGTTGATCTCAAGGCATTTCGAAAAGCAGCTGCACGACATCGAGACCAACAAACGGCAGGTGGCATCTGACGAGCTTCCACTGGCAAGGCTGAAACGGATCATGAAGCAGGACGCGTGCGAGCCTCATCCACGCATGATCAGTGCCGAGGCGGTCCCATTCATGGCGCTCGCCGCGCAGCTCTTTATCGGTAAGATCACTGCCATTGCATGGAAGCTCTCGACACAAAAGGCCAAGCGCAATACGCTTCAGCTCAAGGATCTCAAAGACGCGGTGGCCTCGACGTCGCGGCTCGACTTTCTGATCGATGTTGTCGACACATACCAGACCCAACTCAGTGCAGAAAACGAAGCCGACAACGAGCACATTACCCTCGATGACCTCTCGATGGCAGCTGGCTATGAGCCCATTACCCTCGATGACCTTTCGATGGCAGCTGGCTCGTCGGGCGCAGCTCAGCGGCATGGGACGCTCCATTGCGCGCCGCCACTGGCCGCGCCGCCACTGGCCGCGCGGCCGGCTGCCCGTGCGCCCGCCCGTCCGTTACTGAGCCAAGGTCCGCAGCCAACCGCGTCCATGGGCCCCTCTCAGCTCGCCAAGCACGTGCCGCTCGTCACGCATGCGACGCTGCAGACGCGCAATGCGGCCACGTGGCCACCTGCTGCAGACGCACGAGCCCCACGTCTTGCTGCCGCGAGTCCCACGTCAGAGAACGAGTCCCACGTCTTGCTGCCGCGGGCGCAGGTAGTCGAGAGTGCGACCAACCTTCTTATGGAACTTGAGGGCCTGCCGCAGGAGGTTTTCGATGCGCTCGATGCCGACCCATGGTCGCCCATTGCGAGAATGCTCGGCGCAAAGGATGGGCTCGTGACCGATCCTTTCGGGCATCTGCTCGAAGAACAGGACCCGGAGGCCACCGACGAGCTCGAGTTCATGTCCATGGAGTGATCCAGTTCGTGTCTGTGTCTCGGAGGCCCTCGGAGCATGCCTCGGAGTCTCTTGCCGCACACACTTCGCACGACGACGCTAGCTCCGTGTGGCTGTAGTTTGCCATGTGCTGTGGGTAAGAATGGGCTGACCGCCACCTGGGTGCACGACTGCTTCCCTTTCTCCTGTAGTTGTTCTTTACCGGTTTCGTGGTGTGGTAGAGAAGCGGTGGAACTCACGTACGCTGAAACGTGACGTCTGACGAGATAGAGTGCTGTAACCTGTATTGGCTATTGGTGTCCGAGTACCGTACAGAGAGTTTTGACTTGTTTGTTGTCTGGAGACCGACAGTGTGGCGTGTGAGGCGCGCATTTTCGGGCCCACTCCCATCGCCCCCGCGATCATGGCACTGGGCCACAGACTCACAGGCTCACAGGCTCTGCCATTGATCGCGCGGCGGGGGGCTCTGTGCCAGGAGTACTCCCAGGTATCTCTGCCATCTCATGGCACAGATACCTCAGTGAGGCTCACTTTCACTCACACCACCAGGTGAGCAAGACGAGACCCCGGCATGCCCCAACGTCGGCCACGTCGGCATCTTCCACACTACTCGACTCGAGTCGTCCTTCTCCTCAAGGGCAGGTGTGGCGCGTCAGTTTGAAACGGATCGTCTCCCACGTCAGTTTGAAACGGTAGAGCGAGCGTGTCGCTCGCTTCAAGCTTTCAAAATGAGTCCGAGCGCACAAGGCTCTTGGCATCGGGCTCTATTTCAGGCCCTCCAGAGGCCTTCGAGCCATCCGTGTGGAAGCCCGCCAGGATGAGCGCCTTCGTGCGTGCGCGTATGCTGGGCGGTAACCGTGTGTTGAGCGCCTCGTCGATTTGCCCCACGCTATACCGACGAGAGAAGTGGGTCAGGAGGAGCGCGCCAAGCCCTTCGAGCTCCCCCGCACGAGCTGCATCTCCGATCTGGTCGATGTGCATATGCCCTCGTTTGGGAGCGTCGTCGGCCGTGACTGCATCGCATAGGAAGGTGGCCTCGGTGAGCAGCAGCTGTGCATGCAGCGCGCGCGCCGAGGTGGGAGCTCGGAAGAATGCGGAAGTTGTGTCGCCCGAGTACGCAAATTCGATGGTCTCCTCCACCTGTGAATGGAGGTTGCGTGTGAATGAATGGAGATTGAGGCTCAATCCGAGGCCAACTCAGAGAAGAAATCGAGGCCGTCGTTCCCACCTCAAAGAGCAATTCGGGTGCAAGCATCGCCTTGAGCTGCTTGACCTTCTTGCCGAGCTCGGCCTTTGGGAGGGGCAGCCCGTCCTCACCGAGAGTATGCTCCGTACGCAGCTTCTGCTTGCGTTGCACCACGCAGAAGCCCATCGAAGTCACGCGGTGCACCTGCCGATCACTCAGACCCACTCAGAGACGCAACCACATGGCCAAACAAAACCATACAATCGGATGCAATCAGATGCACTTAGAGAGGGCTCACGCACCGTAGGGAACGGCACAATGATCCGCTCGCCATCGGCAGCGATCCACTCGCCGAGCTCGAGCGGACGGAGGACGATGCCGCCGCCCGTGGCCAGCGGGTCGCCGAGCGATGAGGCTTGCGCGGGCTCCATGCCATCGAGCGGTGAGGCTTGCGCGGGCTCGGCAGCAGTGGTGATGACCGGCTGAATGATCACCTTATATCGGGTGCTGCCACTCGCGTCATTGAGCAGCTCGGAAAGCGCAAGCGTCCGACGCACGTGCTCAGCACCTACTGCCGGCAGCACGATTCGGGTCTTGCAGCCGCGGAGGTCACGAGCAGAACACAACGCGGCGATTCCGGAGCAGTGATCAGCATGAGTATGGCTGATCAGCACGAGCAGCTCGTCACCCTCATCGATCGCCTCGGGCGGCATGCAAAGCCCGCCAGCATCAAGCAGCAGCGCGAATTGGCTGACTAGCTGCTCTGGGCTGCCGTCTGCCGCCGCGGGCGGCGGCAGCCTAAACTGTCGGATCCGCACAAAGATGGCCGAGTTCACGCCTCCTGCGGCACCGCCGTAGATGCTGTAACGGTATCGGTACAGTCCGCGTTCGACTGCGCACTCGAGTGAATGCGGCATGTGTGTGAGCGCCGCGCTCGATCGTGAGGCACTCGCAAGAAGATGTGTGAATGTGAAGACGATTGTTCACTAGAAAGGGCTCAGGGTTTCCACGCAGCAGCCCTCCCCCTTTGCCACTGGCAGACTGGCTGCGTACGTACCGGGGTACAGTACTGTACTGTGTAGAGTCTCACCGCTTCTCTACAGAGGGCTCTTCAGGGCTTCCACTCAGCAGCTTTGCAACTGGCAGACTGGTGTTCTCAATTTTTGCACGCAACGGTATGTATGAGGATGGCGGAGCGCGCCGTGCCAGCTCAGCGAGCAACGGGCTCTTCGATCCCGCCCCATTGGTGTGCAAGACGCACGGCACCGTGCCAGTACGGCGAAACATGAACTTGCCGTTGGGGAGCTGCTCGAGGTCGCTCATGTTCATCTTGTGCAAAGACAGGAACAGCGTCGTGTTGTGATCAAGCTTATAGTCGACGCTGCTTATGAACTCGTGAGTGATCGGGTCGAAGGTACCATTCTGTAGCGCTGATTGCGTGCAGAGCTGCGCCTCGACGACGCACCAGGGGGTTGCGTCGCCACGAATAACACGAGGGCAGCACGGAAACTTGGAGAACTGCGCTCGTTGGATGTCTCGTATCCGCGCGAATGACGCTCTCGCGCCCATCACGACGCCCGAGTTTGGATAGCGCAGCATCGATGGGGTAGGTGGCCAAGGGTCATGTTGGTATGCTGGCTTTGGGTTCCACTCCAGCTCAGTGCCAATCACTAGTGGTGCCTGAAACGTACGCCACCGCTCGAGGAACTCTTTCGCCGTGCATTGAATCATCGTATCCGTGTCTAGGAGGACGAACGGTTCACGATGCCCCTCGCCTGCCGACTCCAGGATCCAGCTGAATTGTTGGGTGGTTGCACATTTTGGATGGGGATGGGCTTTTGTTTCTGCTGCCGAAACGGACTGCGAGCAGACCGACCCTTCTCAGGTCCGCCTTAGCGTCAAGCCAGTGTCGAGTCCACCACCAGCTCACGGTGACCCTGAAATCTTCCGGCGCAGGCGCAACCTTGAAGTTCGTGTGAAAGAAAATAGAGAGTTGCTGCGGCGATCGGTCCATGGCGATTGGCGGTTTCGCTTCTTTACGATTGACTAGACGAGCGAGCTGCGCGGCGCGCAGAGCGCCGCGCTGCAAGATCCGGTAGGAAGGTGTGGCTCACAGAATGGCCAACTGAAGGTGTGGCTCACAGAATGGCCCACTGATCCAGCCTGAGTCGCCGCGTCGAGCGGATGCTCCGCAACAAAGTCCGCAAAAAGGCTGAAATGGATCCGAAAACGCACGTGGATTTTTTGAAAATACAGCGGTACCTCATTTGGGCGGTGTGTATGTACCCCGCCCGCGCTAAATGAATTCTTACTTCTCCTGTTTACCGTAAGTCCCGGCTCCCCCCGGTGTCTTTTTACCGGTATTACGGGCGCGCGAATGCTCACGAGCCCGGAAGCGGCTTCCTCCGCACCTGCCATGCATGGGAGGCAGCTGCGTCACGATTGGTTATGGAAACGCGGCGCGGTCCCGCCCCCAATGCCACCTCCGATGCCGCTGTGGCCGGTGCCGACGCTGCACTCTATCGCCCTTGTCATCTCTGGGACACGCGAACGCTTCGACACAGCCAGTGCTCAGCTACGGCGTGCCGGGTTTGCCAGCATTGTGTGGGTGCCTGGCGTTTTCGGCAACATCAGCGGTTGCCCATCAGATCTGAGCAACCATAATAACAAGCTTGCTCACCTCGACGCATGGCGGCACATTGCCGGCACCGACGTCAGTATGGCAGTCTTTGAGGATGATGCCGCTTTCCCATGGTCCTTTAATGCATCCCAGGTGGCATGGGGTTTTATGGCCGAAAGAATGCACGCCGTCGACGCACGTCGCGGCGTACTGTGGCTCGGCGAAGTTGGCCGCTTCATGGCGGTACACTCCGTTTACTTCACGCCTCACGCCGTCCGTCTGGTGATCGCAGCCACGCTGCTCCTCCCTCGCTGCTTCATTTGCTGCATTGACTTTTTTGTAACGTCTGCGCTATGCGGACGTCACGGCTTTCCAAAGATCCTAAACTGCTTCGCACCCCCCGTACAGGAAGTACGGGGGATGCGCGGTACGGGGTGGTTTGTTCAGGATACGAAGCATGTCACGTCATACTTGCACGGCACTGGCAAACAGGCTCATGTACGCATATCCGATTGGGCGAATACCGCCGACTCGAATGCCACATCTAAGGCTGCTGTTTATTTCAAGCCCAAGTTGCTGGTTGTTGTATCTGGCTCTTGGTGGCAAGTTCGGGAGGGATGGGCGGGCCTGAGAAGACTGATCACTTCGAACGGCACGGACGTACATGCTACGGTTTTTGTCGATGATTCACAAGATCCCCACCAGCATTCAGAAGGCCACGCCGCCGCCTCCCGTTCAACAGTGGTTCACTCGATTTACAATGCATTCGCCGGCACGCCGATGGTGAGCATGCGCTTTGTGAATACCTCGGCTCTCGGCAACCTGACTCTGGCGCAACATGTCTTTGATGTACGCGCAGCATGGGACGAGCAGCTTTGCCACGTCGCACGACGATATGACCAGCTACTTGTCGTGCGTGCTGACGCTACGCTGAACGAATCGATCAATCCTAGCGCTACGTGCAAAGATGCATCCAACGTTGCGATTGCGAACAGCATGGAGACCGCGCGCTTAATACCAGTAGGCTCATCCTCGTCCTCTGACCGTGCTGGGTTCATCGTATGCGATCCACGTAACGTCTTTGGCTTTGCACGATGCAGCCATCGCCGATCTCAGGATAGCTTCCCCACCTTGCCTGCCTCTCCCGAGGCATACCCCGAGTGTATCAGCTTCTCCGTGCATAGCGCTGTGAATGACGCTTCCACCTTCTCTCCAGTATGCGACGCATTCATGCGTCTATCGACTGTTGAGAATGTGAACGCCCCTATTTCGAGTCCTTCGTCTGCGCCGAGGCTAACATCCACTCTGCGACTCAACTTGGATGGCTTGCAGACGAGCCGTCGAATTGGCTGGCAGCCCAACGTCTCTGGCTGGTACACACATTTACGGGAGTCGAACGCCACCGGGCGCTGGACCGGCGGCTGGAACTAAACTATGTAGCGCTGGACCGTTGGGCAATAGCAAGCAGCCCCAGCCAATTTTGGAAGCCCGTCGCAACTCGCACATCACAACGCACAACACGGCGCACAAGCTGCGAACGAGCAGCAGGTACGGTAGCTTGTTTGGTACCGTTCAAAGAGGTTTGGTACCGGTAGGGACCCTTAGCCAAGCGAAAATGCACACAGCAAGCAAGGCTGCGCGCAGGAGGCGTGTTACCACGCCGGACGCTCGTGTGAAGTACCGGTAGATGTGAACACAATCGCAGCGAAAAAATGTCAGGACGGCACACTGAACAGATGGCTCGACACTTGGTCCCTCCCTTGAGTGTTCCCGACCGTGACGCGCATCACCGAGCGCTGACCGTGTGCAATGAGCTCGTTGCCAAGCTCAAACCGCCAAACGCAGTCGCGACGCGCACGGACGCTGCGAAGGCCCTGCAAGACTTTCTGGCTTTTGCGTCCAAACAGGCGCTGCTGACAGCCAAGGAGGCGGCACGCGAGGCAGGTGCGATCCCGCCGCTCATTCTTGCGGCCAGCGCAGTCCAGCATGCAAGCGATGAGAATCAGGTGGACCTCGGCGAAAGCGCGCTCTGCGCGCTGGCGACGGTGGCTCGCGACGAGAATGGCAAAAACAGGCTGGCCATTCGTGAGGCGGGCGGCGTGGCGCTTGCGCTCAAAGTCGTCGAAGGTGCTCTGGCGCGCGGCGCCGCCAGCATCGACACGGCGGAGGAGGCCCTCGAGCTACTCGTCGCGCTCACCGATGAGAACTGCCTCGCCTCTCGGAACGCGCTGATGAAGGCCGTCATCCACGAGAATGGCCTCGAGGTGACGTGTGCGGTGCTCGCGCAGCCCTTGTATTCGGCGTATGCCTCGTCGCGCTGCCCGTCGCTCGCGCTCGAGCTCCTCGTCAACCTCGCGGCCGCGGGCGGTCTCGAGTCTTCGGAAGCGTGCGCACGAGCTCTGGCAGCCCGGGCCGAGATTGCTGTGGGACTCTTCAACGGCTGGACTGAGCGCGTGGAGGGACGCGTGGTCTTCACGTACCGTGGCGTGCTCGCCCTCCGGCTGCTGGGCATGCTCACTCAGTCGAGTGCCTCCGCCATCAGCCGGCGCCTTGTCACCGAGGCAGGAGCGCTCAAGCCTCTGCTCGACGCCCTCGCCCTCGCCCCTACCGACGGCTTTGAGGTGATGGCACGCGATCGCCTCCGTCATTTCATGTGTGATTGCCTCCCTCATCTGAGGGCCTCTCCGATTGCCATCCTCATCAGGTGCTCCTCCTCGCCGATGCCCTCCGAGGGCTCGCCCAGCACGACGGTTTCGGCACACAAGGCAGCTACCTCGTTCCAGCGCACTTTCGCAAGGATGTGCCTCGCCTTGACGAAGCACGGATTCACATCTTCGTTCGCCTCCTCGACACCCTATTCGCCACCGAGCGCGTGGAGTTGCACCACGCGATCACGATGGTGGTCGTCGAGGCGGTCGATAAGAGCATCGGCTGGTCTGCTGGGCGCGGGCTGATGGGAGGGCTCAAAGAGAAGCTCGGTCGTTCCTTAAAAGGCAAGGGCCTCTCGAAGAAGGCGAGCGCCTTTGGCACGGTGCGCGGGCAGCTTGCTGAGCGCATGCTTCGCAGCGGCGGTGGGGCGATTGTCCACATCGAGCCTGCGGAGCTCGATGGTGAGAAGCGAGCTCGGTGCGGAGATGCGGAGCTCGAAGGGGAGATGCCCCTAGGGGAACCAACTCAGGCAGGCGCTGGTGGCATAGTCGCAGGCGGCGGCCTGGGGGGTGGCAGTCGGCTGCAGCGCTGGCGCAAGCTCCTCGCGCTCGAGGACCCGTCGCTTTTGTACTCGCAGTGGCTGAGCGACCCGATGCTCTGGACTTACTCTGAGCAGGTGAGTGCGACTGAGTGCGACGGAGTGCGATTGAGCGCTATTTAGACTTACTCTGTGCAGGTGGGCATCTCCCCTGATTGAGTGAGCTCGCTCTGATTGCATCTCCCCTGAGGTGGGCATCTCCCCCTCTGATTGCACCTCCTGATTGTACTTTGATTGAGTGCTATTGAGACTTACTCTGTGCAGGTGGACATCTCCCCCTCTGATTGCACCTCCTGATTGTACTTTGATTGCGAGCTCACACAAGCGCTGGACCTTCTGTTAACAGCCCTCGCTCCGTACACTCTCGACGAGTGAGATCGCGCTCGTGCACGCGGTACTGCGCCAGAGTGCTCCATCTCCTCCCGGGGCCGGCACCAGCGCCGGCGCGCCGTCACCTCGGAAGGGAGCGGCGCCGTCAGCCCGGAGGTACGTGTCAGGGGCGGTAGGTGGAGGCGCAGGCTCGGCCCAGCGCGACGAGCAGCAGCTCGCGGAACTGCTGATGCGACTCAGCTGGACGGCTCCACCAGAGCTGTCACACAAACCCGGAGGAGACACGCCCATCGCCTCGAGGCTCCGGGAGGCGGTCACGCAGCTTTGCCACCAGACCATGGGAGCCATGCAGCTGCCCGCGGCGGGCAGTACGCCCGATACAGCGCGACCGACCCTTTCACAGGTGCTCCCGTTGGCGCGAGCGCTGCCTATCGACGACTCACTTCTCGAGGTGGCGGAGCGGTTCGCCCAACTCGTCGCAAGGCCGGCAGGCGATGGGTCTCTTGATGAGTGAGCTCGAGCAAGACGAGTCGCACTCATCAGTATACGAGTATACAGTAGGTCTCGTCACTTCAAACTATGTTCACAGTCACCAACCTGCGGCTCGTTCACACGTTCACATGCGAAAGCCGAGCTTCCTCGTCCTCGCGACGCTGTTGTTGGCAGCGCCGCCTGGGGCGCTCGCTGGCAAGAAGAAGAAGAAGAAGCCGACGAATCTTTTCACCGAGCTGACGAGTGAATTCTACCACCGCGACCTGCCTGCGCTTGCCAAACCAGACGGCTTCGAGATGACCACCGGCGGCGGCGTGGTTGCCTACATGGACAAGAAAATGGCGAGCTACGAGGCAAGCATGAAGGCCGTGCAAAAGAGCGCACACTCCTTCAAGTGCCTCCAGCCTGGGAGGTTGCGATACATAGATGTACAAGCAGATGATCAGGCATCGTACATCCACAGGAATTTTCACGAAGACCAGGCAAACGCCAAGAAGGGAGCGCCCAAGCTGCGCGAGCGGCAGACGCGCATGGACGTGCCCTTCATCGCACACTTTTTGCTCGAGTCTTTCATCCCACAGCCTCAGACTATGCTGACTGGCTACAGCAACTTCACTGTCGAGAAGCTGGTCGCGTGGGCAAAGGAAGAGGTATGCCCGCAGGCGCAGAACGAGAAAGACCGAGACGAGCTCTGAGGTTCTCCGAAAGTATGTACGTGTAGTGCAGGGCATGTTTCTACTAGCCTAGTTATAGTGCGCCCGATCGATCGATACATGTATGATAGATGTCATATCCGATGGAGAATTCACTACAAACGCCAGCCTCCGACTTACATAGATAGACTATACACACTCGACTTAGAGTGACACCGTAGTCCTCTGTCGCGGTTCGGGTGAGATCAGTGCACGTCACTTTCTACCCCAACCCCCGCCCAACCCGACCCGCGCCCCGCACATTCGACATTGCCGACATTGGTCATCTTCAACACGGTGGTAGTAGTCAACTTGAGGCCGCTCTTTTCGTGTAGCCGCCCCAGTCCTTCGACTTGCACCACGCGCCCACGCACGCCGGCGCGCCCTTGGCCACACCGCAAAGTCCATTCTCGAGGATACGAGCGCGCACGGCGCCCATGGCCAGATTGACGGCTCGGCGGGAAAAGTAGGCCTTACGCGCCTCGCTCACGGAGGTGCCGTTGCCTGCGAGAGCAAGCGCCGCCTGCCCGCCGTCAAGCATGGAGAGCGCCGCCGCATCGGCCGCGCTCGTGTCCGTGCTTGTGCCTGTGCTCGTGCTATCATCCGCCGTGTCCTTTCGCTTATTATGAGCCTTCGCACGGCGCCCCCGGATGGTACCGGTAGCCACCAAGGAGACATTGGCCAGGCTAATGGCGGCATCCTTTCTTGTAACCTTTGTGGTGGCAGCTGCTGCCTCGGCGGCGGAGTTACCTAGGGAAAGGAGGGCACCCTTGGAGAGGAACGAGACAGTGGTCTCGTGGACGTCGGGGAACGTCTTCGCCGCGAACTCCCAGGCAGTCCCGCCGATGCGATAGATCTGCTCCCCACGCACGTCCTGAAGGAACATCGAGATGACGACGTCATCATGGTACGTTGCACGAGGCTCGAGCGCACGCACGCACTGAAAGAACGCCTCGATGCCATCGAGGAGGCGCACCTCGAAGGCGAAGAGTGCATGGCCCGCGCCGACCAGCAGCCCGGGATACAGCCCTCCCAACACGGCATGACCCTCGGGAGTCAGGGTGTACACGTCATATGAGAGAGCTCTGCGCTCCCCACGACCGTCGCTCTGGATGGCTAGCTCGAGCCATTGGAGCGCAAAGCGGCGGTAGCGAAGGTCGTCGTCGAGCAGCACGACAAAGGCGCGGCGGCCGTCAGGCTCTGCGGCAGCCAGACTTCGCAGCACCGGCAGCGCACACAGGAGCTTCGTGCCCGGACCCAGATCCTCGCACGAAGACAATCGCTTCAACCGCGTCTCGAAGAGATTCGGATGAAGGCCGTCATCTGCGCGCAGCGATGCAAGATCGACGTTCGCGTCACCGAAGCGCTTGTACCGTTCCGAAGCGGACACGATCAGCTTATCAGGGAGCCGACGCTGCTTGAAGATGCTGTCCACCGCGTGTTGGAGCGGTGGCCCCGCCCGAGGCGGAATGGTCGTGATGGCAACGTAGAGTCGCGGTGGCGGCACGCTCGCCAGCGACCAATTGCCACTGCGCGATGAACACCGGTCAGCTGGCTTGGTCGTGCACCCAGCAGCATCAAGCGGCACCAGGACGCTTGGTAATCGAAGTGCTGAACCAAAGCGGCACGACCAAGGAGGATGGAGCTCCGCAAAGCTGCTTGCGCAACCGTCGGCGTTGCGCTGTCGCGCCGCGCCAGTGGAGTCTGAAGGGGCGACCAATAACGTCATGAGCAGCGGCGCAAGCAGCCACCGCTGCATCGTGTGTAGGAGCGGAGGTAGAGTGGAGGAGATGATGTTTTGGGAGGCGAACGCGGAGGCGGGTCGACAAATCATCAAACAAATTGCATGCTGATTTGCCGTCAAACTTGAAGCTCCCGTTACAGTGCCTGCAAAGCAACGCATGGTGCCGCACAAGCGGACGGCCATCTGCTAGATGGCGTTCCTGAGATCCAAGAATATGATCTATAAAGCGGATTGGGGCCGCGAGCGCCACGACGTCGACCGACCATTCACCAGTCTGACTTCGACGTTTGGACCCAGCGCTGCTCGCCAATACGCAGAAGCTTACAGCCGGCAGCAGCACCAGCATCAGCAGCATCCTGTCTCATCGCCGAGCAGTCAATCATCGCCGGCCTCTGCACGAGGGCATGCCGGATCATTGCTACCGCCGCGCACGCTGTTGCCGCGCACGGCCTCCTCTCAGGCCGCTCGTGGGTCGCACCCGCCACCGCCGCTCATCCCGATGGTGATGAGCGCCGCCCAGGTGCGCATCGCGACCGCCGCCCTCATCGATGCGCACCCGCCACGTCCAGTCACAGCCATCCTGGCCAACGTGCCGCCGCCGGCGCCGCGGCCGCTGCTCGAGCACCTGCACCCGAGCACCTTTGTGCCGGTGCCTCCGTCTCCTCGGCCGGGTTCGCACCGTGTGCGGGCGGCGCGCGAGGTGCCCTGCGCGGAGCTTGTGCAGATCATGCAGGCTCACGCGATGCCGCCGATGATGCCCGGCGCGAGCTTAGCTTCTGCCGGCGCGCCCCGGCCGCCGAGTCAAGGCATCAGAAATGTGATGGCGCCCAACGGCACCCGACGTTACACCCGACGGGCACTCACAGGGAGGCTGTCGCCGCCCGGGCTATCCGCCGAGGAGCCACTCGCCGAGGAGTTACCGGCGCGGTCGGTGCCATACGTGACCGTGTCTCATGAGGAGGTGTGGGGGCACTTTCAGATGGAGATCTGGCGGCGGCTCACGGGGCCCGCCGAGCCTCCCCCGCGCCCGCCCAAGAAGAAGCCCGTGCGCAAGAAGCTGCGCAAGAAGAAGGCCGAGGTCGAGGAGGTCGCTGTAGAGGATCTGTCTTGGGAGTTCCGCATCCCGCGCCTGCTGCAGCAGATGGCCGCCAAGAACCACCTCAA
>Ga0209550_10002284_pt1 | contig 18437 bp, 13 predicted proteins | sample LauGreSuBDMM15SN_2_FD_187567 | JGI IMG/M metagenome (GOLD analysis project Ga0209550, IMG submission 187567) | Freshwater lake microbial communities from Lake Michigan, USA - Su13.BD.MM15.SN (SPAdes) (version 5) | ecosystem: Environmental > Aquatic > Freshwater > Lake | place: Lake Michigan...
GATTACTGTTCTAGTTAAATTTAAATAAATCTTTACAAAATATTTCTTCACCATCTTCTGTTTTAATTATTGTGTTATCTCTTAATATGATTCTATATATTGTTTCTTCAAAAATTGAAGGTAAAATTAAAGAAACCATTTTTTTTTTAATTTTATATTTTGTATGTGGCTCTGACATCTTATAAAAATATATTTCATCAACTGGGTTTTTATTTTTAAGATTAAAATTAATATTAAATTTTGTAATTATTACATTATCTTCTAACTGATATTTAGCTATTAAATTTTTATACATTTCTATTTGTTGCTTAACTTCTTCATTTTTACCATCAAAAATAGTTTCACCGACATATTCATATAATTCTCTTTTATCTATTTGTTCTAATAATTTTTTTGCATTTAGATTTGTTGTTGTATATCTAATTCGATCTAATAAATTATCTGTATAAGATATAAATTTTTCTATATTAGTAATATTTTCTGATATTTTAAATTCATCATCAACTTCATTTAAAATATCTAAAATCATAAAATCAAGTTGGTTAATAACAGGATGTTGATAAAATTGCTTGTGCATTTTAAACCTTGAATGAAATAGTTCATAAATATTAAATACTTCTTTATCAGGGTAACAAATTGTATCTTGAATAACTCTTGCTTGTGAAAATAACCTATTATATTCAAATGATGAATTTAAACCAATATTTTTTGTATCTCTCAATAAATAATCTATTTTATCACAATCTAATCCAGATTTACCATTAGAAACTATTTCATATAAATATTCTGGTCTATATAATCTTCCCTTTGGTAATTTTTTAGTTTTTTTTTTATTATTAATCAATTCAGATATAAAATCTATTTCATCTTCAGTGTATGCTAATTTATATTTATTAATAATATATTTAAGTAAAATTTCTGATCTATATTCATGATGTATCCATTGTTCAGTTTCTAAATTATTATTTAATTTATTTTTTAAAAAATAATCATCAAAAAAATGAGAAAAACAAGCATGACCTAAATCATGACATAAACCAGCGATTTTTACCAAAAGTATATCTCTATCTGTAATATATAACTCGGGTTGTCTTTCTTTTAAATTTTTTAAAAGTAAACCACATAAATAAGAAACACCAATTGAATGTTCAAATCTATTATGAGATGCACCAATAAATACACGATAAGCAATACCTAATTGCTTAATATTTCTTAAACGTTGAAACTCTGGTGTATCTATTATATCAAGTAATTCTCTATCAAGTTCAATATAGTTATGAACAGGATCAAATATTAATTTTTTCATCTAGTATTAAATTAATTATTTATTTAATTAATAATTAATTTATAATTCAATTTTTAATTAATTTAATACTTAAAAAATATTTTGTATTATTAATTTATATATTATGAACCGTTTATATGCAATTCGAAATATGCAAAGAATTTTAGAACAAAATAATAATATTATTATTGAACAAGTTAAACATATTGAACATGTGATCGAACCTGTTATCGAACACGTAGTAGAACCTGTTACAGAACCTGTTGTAGAACCTGTTGTAGAACCTGTTACAGAACATGTCGTAGAACCTGTTATCGAACCTCCTGTTCCAGAACCTGTTATCGAACCTCCTGTTCCAGAACCTGTTACAGAACCTGTCATAGAACCTGTCGTAGAACCTGTTACTGAACCTGTTACTGAACCTGTCATAGAACCTGTCGTAGAACCTGTTACTGAACCTGTTACTGAACCTGTTATCGAATCTGTTACAGAACCTGTCATAGAACCTGTCGTAGAACCTGTTACTGAACCTGTTACTGAACCTGTTACTGAACCTGTTATCGAACCTGTTACTGAACCTGTTATCGAACCTGTAATCGAACCTGTTATCGAACCTGTTACTGAACAAATCTCTGAAATTGTAAATGAAATAGTTATTGAGTCAGTAAACAGATCAAAAAGTAAAAATAAGCAAAATCATAAAAAAAATTAGAAAATAAATAAATTAATTAAAAAATTTAGTAATAACTTGATTATCATTAATATTAATATTTCTAGGCATAATTGAATTAGAGTGAGCAGAGTTTTTAGTACCAATGCTATCAATATTAAATGATTCTGATGGAATATAATTATTATTATTATTATTATTATTAGTAAAATTTTGTTGCATATATAATTTTTCCCAATAATTACGTTCATCTATTATTTGTATATACTGAAGTGCTAGTTTTCTATATTCTGTTGTTTTTTTTATATTAGTTTTAGGTAACCAAAAATATGTGAATAAAAATATAAAAATAACTAATGCCAAAAATTGTAAGATATTTATTTCAATATGTTTCATATTAAAATAAATTTAGATAAAATATTTTTAAAATTATATAACTTTATATTAAATGGAAAACCTTAAAATTTATTTATTAACTCGCAAAATGCAATATTACATTGAAAATGTTGTTAGTAAAATATTTATTAATTTAATACAGGATGATTTAAAATTAATAAGTAGATTTACTATATTATTAATTGATATTATAGGATGTAAATATAATTTTAAAAAAGAAAATATTGATTATTTTTTTGGACAAATAAGTCAAAATTCAGATAGAGATATTATTTCAATAATGTATTTATTACTACCATATATTGATGATAAAAACAGTTTTGAATTATATAAAAAAATTACTAAACTGGAAGATATTACTTGTATGAAAAATATTAATCAAGATGAATCAATAAATAATTATACAATCTGTAATTATCAATTTTCAAGATATTTTGATGTCAATATCGGTGCGAATGATAATTTAATAGATGATAATTACAAAATAAAAAAAACATCAGATAAATATTATGATTATAAATATTCAGAATACGATTTAGAAATGTCATTTAAGATAGTTTTATCAACTATTGATAGAGTTTCATCGAAATTATATGTAAATTGGATAAATATAATACCAATAACATTAGAAGATTATAAAGAAACAGATAAATATAAAAATAGTTTTAGTTATGATAATATATCTAATAAATATATTTTTCAAGATCCATTAAGTAATGAGATTGCTGAATTTGGATTTTGGAATTTAGATTTAAAATCAAGTTTAAGAAAATATGGTGGTATTACTGCAGATGATGTTTTTAATACTATATACATATTTTTATTTAATCAGATATACAATTCTGGTACTAAATGGTTATTATATGAAAAGCAAATTAATATAAAATTTAAACCAAAAATGTTTCTTGAAATAATACATGATTTAATAGATATTAATAATTTTTATGAAAAAAATATTTATGATAATCTTGATATTAAAATAAGACAATCTACTGAAATCAAATGGTTAAAGTTATTAAATGATGCTTATAATAATATAAAATCTATAGATGGTGAATTTATTAAATGTGTTATTATAAAATTTGATCTAAAATTTTGTGATCAAGAAATTGCAGATAATTATGATTATGATTATACAACATTATATGAAAAAATAACAAAAAATAGTTTAAATGATGAAGACGAGTTTCTTGATTTTAATAAATTAAATGATGAATACTATGAAGATTTTTTAAATAAAATAAATAGTTTTAAAAAAATTTCATTTGAAACAATATATGAATTTTTTATGGATGCAATCGAAAATTTTAAATTAACATGGTATGGTAAACAAATACTAGTTAAAAAAAATGAAAAAATAGAAATTAATACAGATATTTTTTTAAATAATTCAATACCTGAAGTTGAAAATAATGGAAAAAAATATTTCGTAACATATAAAAATATATATAATTATGCAAAATATATATCATTACCTTTTAAAGAAAAAAAAAAAGGAACAAAAATTATAGATTCTAGATGCCTTGATTTAGAATGGCAAAAAATATTTATGAATAAATTAACAGAAGATAATAAAGATAATAAATTTAATATTAAAAATGTTATTAGTAAAACTTATGGTGATACTCCACCAAATATAATTAATATTCTACAAAAAACTATATCTACTTATTTTCGTGAAAATTTAAGAGATATAGTTTTTCATGCATATATTCAAGCTGGTCTTTTAAATAGATTTGAAATAGATTCAAAAATAACAAATGAAAAATTATTAGGAAATTCAGAATCTGAAAGAAAAAAAAATATAAAAAAAAATTTGGCAGAAAAATTCAAACCATTAAAAAAAAAGTATTTGTCGACATACTATTATTTAACAGGTGATAAATATGAAAATTTAGATATATATAATAAAAAAAATAAAAAAATTGATTGGTTTGATTTTACATTTGAAGAAAATGAACCTTGGTTTTTTTCATTTGCAATGAATTGGGTTTCTCAAATAAATTTTTATAATCATTTTATTAATAATCGCGTAATTTTAGTAACAGGTGCTACTGGACAAGGTAAATCAACTGAAGTTCCAAAGCTTCTTTATTATGCATTAATTGCAATTAATTTAAATTTTTCAGCTCGTGTAGTTTCGACACAGCCTACAATTATTCCAACAAAAAAAAATGCAATGATAATTGCATCAAATTTAGGTGTACCTTTAAGGATTGGTGAATATAATACATTTTCATCTTATTTACAATATTCAACACAAAATGAAAAACATTTAGTAAAAGGTTCAAAAACATATATTAAAGAAGTTACAGACAGAACACTTTTTGAAGAGATTATAAAGAATCCATATTTAAAAATTCAAAAAAAAATAAAAAATGGAAAAATAGAAAATAGTGAAGAAAATTTATATGATATTGTAATTGTTGATGAAGCACATATGCATAATGTAAATATGGATTTAATTTTAACATTTATGAGAAATGTTATTCATATAAATAATCAGATTAAATTAGTAATTACATCAGCAACAATGGATGATGATGAATATATATATCGTAGATATTATAAAATTATTGATGATAATTATGGATTTCCAATATTTAATAAAAAAGTAAATTTTGATTTTACTGATCATAATGATGTTATTTTAGATAAAATTGTAGTAGATCGTAGATATCATATATCACCACCAGGTCAAACTACAAAATATATTGTTAAAGATATTTATTTAGATAAAAATACAGATAGTTATGAAGATTCTGAATTAGCATGTTTAAAAATTTTAGATGAAATTATTAAAAAAAATATAACTGGTGATGTATTATTTTTTACAACAACTAAAAAAAATATTTTACGGTTAGTAGAATACATAAATATAAATTCACCATCTTATGTAATATCATTACCATTATATTCAGAACTGCGCGATAGACCTGGATCATGGTTTGAAACAATAGAGAATATAAATATAAATTTACCAAATATTGTTTATGAAAAATCTGATATATTAAACGTTATTGAAAATGGTGAAAATGGTTTTAAAAAAATTCAACCAAATAGATATTCTTTAGCAATTATTGTTGCAACAAATGTTGTAGAAGCATCAGTAACTATTCCAACTTTACGATTTGTTATTGATACTGGTTATTTTCTTTCTGTAAAATATGATAGTGAAAAAGAAGACAACTCTATAACAGTGGAAAAAATACCAGAAGCTTCTAGATTGCAAAGAAGAGGTCGTGTTGGCCGTGTAGCTTCTGGAACTGTATATTATGGATATGCTAAAAATTCACGATTAAATATTAAACCAAGATATGGAATTGCTATAGTAGATATTACTTTTGATTTATTTAAAATATTACATGGTTACGAATCTGATAGCAATAGTATATATAATCCAAATTTTCATCCTATAAATTATTTATATTATGCAGAAGAAGAAAAAAAGAAAAATAATACAGTTACTAGTTTTGTAGACTTTATATTTAATGAACCAAATTCAAATATACAAAATATATATATAAATCAATATTGGATTGATATAGAATCTGGTGATGATTATTCAATTACTAATAAATTAATAAATCCTTTTAATCTTTATTTAAATATTTTAGAATCTCCATATGATGATGGTTATACATTAAGAGAAATAATTGATAGAGAAGGTAAATTTTATATAATTCATCCTGATGAAGAAATATTTAAAAGAGAAGTTGTAACTGGGAAAATTATATTTGATATTTTGAAAAATACAAAAATAACAGATAATATTTTTATATCAAATAAATTATCTAATTCAATTAATAAACTACAGAATATTAAATATATATATTTTGATAAAATTATAAATAATGAAGACAATGAATATATACATTTAAAAAAGTTTAAATATTTTAAAATTATAGATGAAATAATAAATAAAGAAACTGACAGTATTAGTTTTTTACAAAAAAAATTTACCGAAGAAGACGTTGTTAAAATAATTAAAACTATTTGTGTCAGTTCTAGTTATAAATGTACTAGCGATATTATTAAAATAATATCATTACTTTATTCAATTGATTTATATAAAAATTTTGTTAGCAAACATAAATATTATAATTATCCTGACTATGATAATTTTATAAATTTATGGCAAGATAATATATCTGAATTATTTTCATATTTAAAAATAATGAACTTTTTTATAGATAAAACAAAAAATAATGAAATAAAAAAAGAATATTCAAAAGTAAAAATAGAAACAGATTTTAGTAAATTTATTAAAATAAAAAAAGAATATGGTAATAAAATATTTATAGATAAAAATATTTTAAAAGAAATTAGCGATATCAAACTTTATGTTGAATTTGTTAATAATAATTATAATAGTAATAAAAGATACGAGATATATAATGAAAAAAATAAAATTAAACAAGAACACAAAAAAAATAAAATCGAAAGTTATTGTCAAAATATGGCATTAAATCCAAATACTATAAAAAATGCATTAATATTACATGAAAAACTTGAAAAAATAGTTAAAAAACAATCTGATAAAATTAATATTTTTACAAATTTTTATCCAGTTTTTTTAGGATCAAAATCAGAAAATATTCTAAAATGTTTTTTAGAATCCTATTTATATAGTTTATCAACATCTAAAAATAACAAGTTGATTAATATTATTGGAAATAATGAAATAGATTTTCCAAAAGTATCTCTTACTTATTTACCTAAAAATGAAATATTATGTTTTTATTGTTTAAAAACTAAAATGGGACCCATTGGATTAACAATTATTAATAAAAATTTACTTGAAGATATTATACCTACTAAATTATTAGAAATAGATGAATATTCTAAATTATTAAATAATGATATAGATATTACTAAATTAACAAGAAAATATCAATATGCTGATTTAAATAAATCAAATGATATTAAAGATTTAAATAAATCAAATAATATTGCAGAATATAAAAAATCTATGAATTTTTATATTAATGATTCTTTAAAAATTGTTTATATCAAAAAATATAAACTAAAAAAAATAAACTAAAAAAATAAACTAAAAATAAACTATAAAATCATATCAAATTAAAAAATTTCTAATTATTATTTAATGATAAACTTAAATCCTAAAATATGGGGTCCACATGGATGGTTTTTTATAGAATCTATTGCTTTATCTTTACCTGATAAAATTCCATTTATTTTACAAAATGAAATAAAACATTTTTTAATTTCACTATCATCACTTTTACCATGTGAAAAATGTAGATATCATTTTTCAGAATATATTAAAAAAACTAATATGATGGAAGCTGATTTTTCAACAAAAAATCAGGTTTTTAAATGGATTAATGATTCACATAATAATGTTCGAATAATAAATAATAAAAAAATTATTAACTTGGAAGATACTATAGCATACTATGATAATCAATATATAAACGGAACTAAAACTTCATATATTGATATATTATACATAATTATTTTTATTTTTATTATCATATATTTAATAAAAAACTTTTATTTTCTTAATTCACCATATAATTAAAAATTATTAATTTCAATTTCAATCATTTTTTGTATTTCATTGTATTTATTATCATCTACATTTTCATTAATAATATCATTAATATCAAGATTTAATTCTTGTAAAATAGGATCACGACATTGTTGTAATAGTTCATTTACATAAGATCTTATTAAATTTTTAAAAGATATATTTTTTGATTTTATTTTAATAATTAATTTATATGCTAATTTCTTTGGATTTACCATATATTTTATTCTTTGTTCTAAATACCATAAACACCAACCAACACAAAATCCTCCTGGATCACCAATTTTTTTCATTTGTTTATTCTCTATCATTTCTAATGTTTGAAATCCAATTACTGGAAGAAAATTAGCTGGTTCTAAATATTCATAATCTGGAAAAATTTTTTCTAAATAACTTTTAATCTTAAAATCAAGCAAATTTTTATTATAATAAAAATTGACAGGTTCATTACTTCCATTTGGTTCAAATCTTTCAATAATTTTAAATTGTTTATCAATTATTATAATATTTGCATGTGATCCATTTTCCAAATCAATTGCAATTGGTATTGCAAATATAATTTTATCACTTTTAATAAATATATTTATTATTTTGTCTATATTTGTCGGCCAAAATTCTCTATGAAATATCCAAAAAAACTCAAAATTTAAATATTCTCCTTTTAAATCTTTAATAATACCTATTTTTTTATAAAATTGGTTTATATTTTCATTAACTACAAAATCATCTGTTATTGATGTTAATAAATTTTTATTATTTTTTTGTAAAACAATATAACAAGTTATTACATCTAATGTAATTCCTGTAAATGTAGTTATTTTATTAAATTTTGGATTATTTATTTCAATACAATAATATTTTTTTTTAAATGGAATTGATATTGAATTTTTTATTATATGTGATTTTATTAAAGATAAACATTTATTTTTATTTGCATTTGGTTTAGAACATATTTTTTCCCAATCTATTGTCCATATATCTTGATTTTTTTTCCCAAGCAAATTTAAATAACTGTTACTTAATATATTTAATACTTGTTCAATATCATCTTTATTTTTTTTATTAATCAATAAATCATAAGACGTTTTATTTTTTTTATTAATTATAAATAAATTATTTTTTTTATTTATCAAAATATCAAAATTTGATCTAAAAATTCCAGTACTAATTAAATAATGCCATATTGTTTCTCCATCATTATTTTGAATATTTAAATTTGTATTTTTAATAAAATATTTAATATCATAATTTACTTCATTAATATTTTCATAAAAAATTTTATGTAAGATAATATGTAGTGCTGTATTTCCATCTAAATTATAAATATCTAAATTTAATGAGATATCTAATTTAATAATTTTATTAATAATTTCAAAATTATTATCTATTATTGCTAAATGTAAACATGTATTTCCTTCAAAATCTTGTGTATTAAAATTAATTTCATTTTTTCTTGTACTTATTATATCAAAACCTTTATTATTTCTATTTAAAATACATATCATTATTTCATTTAAACCTCCAGCTTTTTCTCTAACATCAACTTCACATTTTAAATTTATATATAATTCAATAAAATTATTTAAATCATATATACATGCAATATGTAATGGTGTTTCATAATTTAAATTTTTAAGATTAATATTTAGTTTATGATTAATAAATTTTTCAATAAAATCAAAATTTTTATTTTTTGTAATAATGTGATAAATTGAATTTTTATTTTTATCAAATATATATAAATTTGCTTTTTCTTTTAATATATTAAATATCTCTAAATTTTTAAAAAATAAAGCATAATGTAATGGAAAATTATTATATGTATCTTTTATATTTAATATTGATTCTCCTATTTTATTATTATCTTCATCTATTAATGTTTTAATTATTTCAATATATCCATATTTAATAGGTATATATAAAATTGATCTTCCTTCATTATCTAACCAATCAAATTCAATATTAAATTTTAATATTTTTTTTAAAATATCTAAATTATTATATAAAATTATGTACTGAATTAAATAATTATTATGTTCATCTTTAATATTTAAATCAATTGTATTATTTAAATTATTTTCAAATTCCTTCCAGTTTTGCATTTTTATATATTTAAATAATTTTAAATTTTCTTCCATTATATCTATATTATATAAAAAAATTAATTATTATTTAGATTCTAACCACATTATATTATATGCTATAAATTTTATAATATCATCTACTATTTTTTTTTTATCGATATGATATGGTCTAATTAAATTTATTATACGATCATACTTAAACCAACCAACATTTTCGACTTCTATATACTGTTCTGGTGTATTTAATATATTTAAATTTCTTTCATTTTCAACTATTGATAAATAGTATATATGTTTATATTCTATATTATTTGTGCCTATAAACTGTTCTGGAATTGGATAAATTCTATTTAATATTCCTATTTCTGAAATATCTAATGATGTTTCTTCACAACATTCTCGAATTGCACATTCAATATCTTTTTCTGAAATATTTCTTCTCCCTTTTGGAAATCCCCACTCTGGTATAGGATATTTTGGTCTAAATGTTTTCAAAATATCTAAATACTTATCTTTAATTATATTAAATTTTTCTAATGATAATTCATATTCTTTTTCATAGTTTTTATTTCTTGCAGTTTTTTTCCATAAATTAAACCATAATTCATCAAAATTTTTTGATATAATACTTGTTATTTCTAGTTCTGTCATTTGATCTATTAAATGTTTAATTGTATTTATGTCATTTATATTATATCTACCTCTAATAAATTCTATATAGCCAAGTGAATTTTTTCTAGATATCATTAAAAAAAATATAGAATTTTTTAATTTTTCTATTAACTCTTTACAATTTTTATCAATATTTTTATTATTAAACCAATATAAATTAATTTTATTAACATCTGGATTAAAGTCTTTAATAATATATTTACTTTTGAATATCTTATTATATTTTTCAAATTCACCTGTTAATTTAAAATTAATTACTCCAAAGGATGTTATTGGTTCTGTACATAATGAAATTAGATGATATTTTTTACCACAATTTAAACAAAAATTTTTTTTTATTTCAAACATATTTAAAACTAATAATTAGTATTTTTTTTTATTTAAGTATTTTAACAATTAATTTTAGAAAGTATTTCATATACAGATTTTTCTCTTGGATGTTCATACAAACTATTATTTATTGGTTTATATTTGACATCTAATATTTTAGTTGGTATCTTATTATATTCTGATATATATATATTATTATCTATCATATAAATCCATTCATCTGTATCTGGATTTGATCTATATGGTATATTTGTATCGATATATTTTTTATACTTTATAAATCTATTTTTATCTAGATATTTATTAAAATCATTTGGATATAATTTTTGATAAACATGCAGTTTTTCATGTAATAATGTATTAATAAATTGTTTACTTGTATTAATTATACTTTTTGGTAATATTATAACATCATTTCTAGTATGTGGTAGTCCTTCTTCATATATTTTTGAATTAATAATACCTATTTTCCATGGTATATTTTTTAATTTTGATTTATCTATCCAATATTCATCAATTTGTGGTATTAATATATTATTTATTTTTTCAATGCATTTAATTATTATATCTTTATGATTATCTGTAAAATCAGATACTGTATTTTTTATTTTTTCTTTATAATCATTTATTGAAATTGAATTTCTTGCTAATAAATCAAAAGAATTAAATCTTGAAAAATGTCCATCTTCATCTGATAATAAATTTTGTAATGTTAAATCTTTTGTTAAAAATACTATTTTAAAACTATTTTTATATAAATAAAAACATGATAAAAAAATTAATGATAAAAAAATTAATAATTTCATTTATAATACTAAAGATTAAATTTCAGATACATTAGTTTTGATTTCAATATTACTTTTTATTTGTTCTAAATTAACTAGATAATCATTATCTTCGTTAAATTCAATTTCTTGTGTATTTTTTTCAATTTCTTCAGATAACTCTATTATTTCTGAATTAAAATATTTATCAATTTCTTCTTTATTTGCAATATCTAATACTGTTGCAATTATTCCAATTTTATCATCTCCTGGGCTAAATTTTTTACCATCAATATTAATTTTTAAATAAGTATCTTCATCTAATGATTTATCTATTGATTGAATCCAAATAGATCCGTTTGATTTTATACTAAAAATATTTATATCAAGATCTGAAACTTTAATAATTGCATTAATTGGACCATTTTTGCCAAGAATTAAATGTTTATTAAATTTTTCAACTTTTACTATAATAATTGTTTTTATTAGTGGTATACAAATATTTGCAATATATGAGATATTATATACAGCATTTCCCGAAAAATTTTCTGGATTGATTATATTATCTGCATAATCTTCAATTCTTATTATTTTGTTAATATAACCATATTTATTACATTTTCCTTCAACATTATTTCTTAAATTTTTTTTTAAATTTAAATATAATTCTGAATTCATTTGATACGGATATAATTCTATTCGGGTTGTTAATTTTTTTATAATAAATGGATTAACTAGTTCAGACATATTTAATATAGATATATATTAAATCTTTATATTAAATAATTAAAAATCAATTTTTATTCAACAGTTTTTTTTAAAATATTATCTTCTAAAATAAATCCTAATTTTATAAATGTATCTAAATACATTTCCCATTCAGGTTTAAATTTAATTTTGATTTCATATTTAATAAATTTTTCATCACGAACATCTTCAAAAATACCATTTGTTTTTTGTTTTTTATCAATAGTTACTAAAGTTGGTATTTTTTCTTGTAATATATTTTTTATATATTCTATTCTATCCTCTAAATTTAAAGGAAACTCGTATTTAGGATGATTTGATGGTATTATCATCCATGTTTTTTTATTACCATCTTTATCTGTTGAATATTTTTCTAAATATAATAATCTTAATCTGATTGCTTGACAAATATTAGTTCTTGTATCAGTTAGAACATCCGTTAATCCAATTTTTTTTGCAATTTTAATTAAAAATTTCTTATCTTTTGATGAAAAACAAACTGCGCCTTTTAATGATGGAATACCTGTTCCTCTTTTCTTATCAAGAATTTTTGCTCTAGAATGTCTAATTTTAAATACATCTTCTAAATCTTGGACAATAGTTTTTTTTCTTGCTACTGGTTTATCTATAATACCAACATATTCTGCTTCATCTTTTTTATCATAATATTCAAAAACATTATTAAAGTTATACTCGTTTATTTGTTTTATATAATTTATTGTTTCATTATCTACACCTAAAGATGTCAATAAATCTATATCTAATGTATTTTTAAAAAATTGATACAATGAAAGTTGATTAACTAAATCAGTATGATAATTATTTCTATAAAACATTGGAACATCTTCATTTTGATTAAATGGTTGGAAAATATAATATTTTGCTCTATAAATTAAATAACCAGGTACACTAAATTTATCATAAATATTATCATGAAAATTATTTATTTCATTTTCTGATATTGGTACAAGTTCATCTAAAGCTTGAAATACAAAAAATTCTTCAAATAAATCTAATTTTTCACCAGTAAAAGATTTTTTAACAGTATCTAAAATTTCATCAACAATATATACATATCTATATCTATACATCTCTTTAATTTTATCTTTACAATATTCAATCTCATTTCTAGCTAATTTTTTTGTAAAAGTTGTAAAATCTATTTTATCTTTTGTTAATTTCCGATAATATTTTGATGTTCTATCATAATATTTTAAATTAAGATTTTTGTCATAACATTCGTATAAACATTCTTTAAAATCACATGTCAATGGACATTGAATAAATCTTTTTTTGTCATCTTCTGATAAAATTTTATATTCTAATGGACTTATACAATTTTCATATTTTTTTATCTCATTTGGAAAAGTATTTCCATTATAATTTAATGCACAATCAATCGAAGCTTCTTTCATTATTCTTTCAGTTTCTTTAACAAGTAAATATTTTTTTTCCGCTTTTTGATATAATATTTCTTCTGTTGACATTTCATTTGTATCTGGTAAAGAAACAATATATCTATATACATTAACTTCTGGATAAGGATTTTCTTCAGTTGCAATACTATTATGTACACAAAATCTAATACCACGTCCAATAACTTGCATTAGTTGTCCTAAATGATATGCTGTATCTAAAATATGTATTTCTTTAATCTGTTTAATAGTAATTCCTTCTGTCATCACTTTTGATCCCAATACAAATTTAATATACTTTCCTTGTATATTATCTAAAGAAGAAAATACATTATCTAAAATTTTTTTTTTGTCTTCTGGTATTTGATCTGTATCATCTTCTCCACCACCTGTTACTGTAATATATGTTGATGGATAGAATTTATTTGTTGGAAATATATTTTTATACTCGCTATAAGATATACCTGTTAAATAATCTCTTGTATCATTTAATAAACTATATAAACCATCTTCTCTATATTCTAAAAAACCATTTGCTAATAATACTTGCTCAAATAATTCAATACCAACTCTTACTAAATTTGAATATATAAATGCAGTACCTGCTCCATTATTCTTGATTACTTCTGAACTTGTACTTTCAAAACTTGATTCTGAATCTGAATTTTGTTTTATTAAAGATGGATCAATATCATCAACTAATCTAAGTAAATTTGTCAAACATTTATCAAATTTAGATGAAAAAAATTTTAAATATGGTTGTAAAAATATTTTACCTCCTAAAGATTTTGTTTTATCATATATAAAAATTATATCATTTATATCATATTTATCCATATTAAAATTTGTTGAAATTGTTGATAATAATTTTTCTTTATTTGTTTTTAAAACATTTTTTAATGAATTTAAACCATCTGTTCCAAATAATCCTATTATTTTTTTTAATTCGGTTGAATAAGATGGAAAGACAAAATTTGATACAGCAGCAGATCTTCTTGCTAAAGTATCATCAGATTTTGCAATAACATCATTGTAAACATCTAGTTGAAATTTATTCATTGGACATTTTACAATAGGTGTAAATAATAATCCTGGTGGTATTTCACCTTGATCTTTTTGCACTGCATATACATATGGATTTGCACCTCTATAATAAGAAATATATCCCTGAATCATTTTTGCAAAATATTCTTTTCCCCCCGGCTTAAACTCCATTAAATACTTTTTTTGATTTGTATATACTAAATCTTTATCAATTTGATCGTCTTGTGGTCTTAAAAAATTTAAAAGTTCAATTATATCATCTGCTGAATTTTTCATAGGAGTTGCAGTTAGTAAGATTAAACGTAAATTTTTTGAATTTTTTATAATTTTTTTTACAGCTAATCCCCAATCATTATTAGTTAAATGATGTGCTTCATCTATTATTAAAATTGTATTATCTAAACTATCTATTTTATCTACGGCAATATCTCTTTCATAATTACCTTCTTCATTTTTAATATAAGATTTTTGTATATTGCCATCTCCTTTAATATTTTCCGTGATTTTAAGACCAAGAACTTTTTTAGTAAATCCTCTATATGACATAATTCTATAGAACTGCATTGCTAAATTTTTAGCTTGTTTAATTGCTCTTTCTTTTTCTATATTATCAATATAACCCATTGTTTGAGAAAAATCTTTTAAATATGTTTCTTTTGTACCTTTAATTATTTCATCTTTCCAAGATTCTTTTAATAAAGGACCAGGAACAAGTATATAAATTTTTGTTCTATATTTAAGTGCTATATTTTTAAAATTTTCTGCAATTGATATTGCAGCAATTGTTTTTCCTGAACCTAAACCATGAAATATTAATAACCCTTTATATGGTGTTTCTGGATTTATAAAATTAGCAAGAAGACTTTGGTGTGATTGCAAATTTACATTTGTAGAACAAGTATTATCTCTTAATTTTTTAAGTTCAGCATAATTTTTAATATCTTCAAAAGGTTGTATTTTATGATAATAAAATTCTCTTTTTTCATATATTTTGCTTTGAAAATCATCTTGATTAACACTTGGATATGAAAAATCTTTCTTTAAAAGTATTTTAATTTCATCATCATTCATTGTTATTATAAATTAATAAGATATAAAATTGAGTTAAAAATCAAATAATTTAGTTATATATTTATATTAATAATGAATAATCAAAATTTAGAATCATTTGTAATATCAAATCCAAGTGATATACCTAATAACCAAGAATACTTGACAACATCTAATACAAATAAATCATTTTCATTAATATATAAAAAAAAAATTGCAGATCGAGTAGAAAATTTAAAATCAAAAAAACATTTTAAAGAAATTTTTAAAATAATTTATGCTACTTCAAGTAATTCATATACTAAAGATAATAATGGTAATGGTATTTATATAAATTTTAATCTATTACCTAATGAAAGTATTAAATTAATAGAAAATTATTTAAATAATATTTCTCCTAAAATTGATCATATTCCTTTACCAACTAAATATAAACCATATTATTCTGATGAATTTACTCCTAAAGATTCTGGCATTAAACTATCTAATCATGAAAAAAACTTTTTAAAATATGTTGGTAGTGAAAATAATTATATTGAATCTGATTCTAGTTTAAAAACATCTGATCAAAATAAAACTAAAATTATTATTAAACCTTTTACTTTTGAATAAATATATTAATTAGATATATAATTTATATTTTAATTTAAAATTAGTTCACAAGTCAATATTTTACTTAAAATATTGACTTTTTTATATATTTATATATAAGTATATAAATATATAAATATATAAAGTATTATAGAATGGGTATTCAAGGTTTACATAAATTTTTAGAAACAAATATTAAATCTGAAGATAATGGTATTACAGAATTACATTATAATAAACTTAAAGATAAAATAGTTGCTATTGATACATCTATATATATATATCAATTTGCATCTGCAATTAAATCATCTATTGAAGATTTAAAAACATCAGATGGTCGTATAACAACACATATACATGGTATATTAACAAAAACATTAGGAATGCTTAAAAAAAAAATTAAACCAATTTTTGTTTTTGATGGCAAACCACCTAATTTAAAAAAAAATATATTAGATTCAAGAAAAGATAATAAAACAAGTGCTAAATTAGAAATTAAAGAAGTTATTAAAAAAATTACAAAAATACAAAAATTATTAGAACCTACACCAGAAACACAAGAAGAAATTCAAGAACATTTAGAAAATATTAATCAAGTTAAACAATATCAGGAAAAATTAATTAAATTACAAAAAAAATCAGTTTCTGTTAGTTATGTCCAAATGGAAGAATGTAAAGAAATTATAAAATTACTTGGAATACCAATAGTACAAGCATTAGAAGAAGCTGATTCTCAATGTGCATGGTTAGTTAAATGTGGATTTGCTGATTATGTTGCTTCTGAAGATATGGATATATTAACATTTGGAGCAAATAAGTTAATTAGAAAATTATCAAGTAAAGATCATGTTATAGAATATAATTTAGATATATTATTAAAAAAATTAAAATTGACACAAAAACAATTTATAGATTTATGTATATTATTAGGATGTGATTATACGCCAACTATAGGAAAAATTGGACCTAAAATAGCATATGAAATGATTCAACTATATGGATCAATTGATGAAATGATCAAATCAGATCCTGGTTTTAATCAGAATCCTCCAAAATATATAATTCCAAAAAAATTTAATTACCAACAAGCTAGAGAGTATTTTGAAAATCCACCAGTAAATCATACTAATAAAGATGAATTAATTTGGTCACCACCAAACTATGATGAATTAAAAAATATTTTAAAAACAAAATATGATTATTCAGATGATAATATTCAAAGAATATTTGGAGTTTTACAAGGTGGTTATTATTCTGTAATCTGTGGAGCTAAAACAAAAAGTCAATATAATATAGATAAAAATAACTATATTAAACAACTACGTAAAAATATTAGTTTTGATTCTGATTCTGATTAGTTACCAGATCTAGGATTAATTTGTTTTTTTTTAATTGAAATACTTGCATCAACTAATTTATTCATAAGATAAAATGATCCAATTAATGCAATTACTATTATAAAAAACATAAAGTATAATAAAAACCAAGAAAAGTTATTATATCCCATTTTAGATAACCAATTTAAAAAATATGTAACTATTACTACTGTTAAAGTTCTTTTTAACGTGTTTAAAAAATTAAATTTTTTATTTATTATATTTTTAATTAATGCAATTATTAAGAAAAATAATCCAAAAATTAAATAAATAAATGCAGGACTACTTAAATTTTTAATATTATTAATCATATTTTTATACATTTTATATATATATATACTAGATATATAAAATTTTTATATTTTTATATTATTTTTCAAATAATTTATTCTAAAAATTTCTTTAAAGCACTTACAAATGTAAATTGATTAATATCTTTAAATAGATTTATTTCAATAC
>Ga0209550_10002286_pt1 | contig 18414 bp, 5 predicted proteins | sample LauGreSuBDMM15SN_2_FD_187567 | JGI IMG/M metagenome (GOLD analysis project Ga0209550, IMG submission 187567) | Freshwater lake microbial communities from Lake Michigan, USA - Su13.BD.MM15.SN (SPAdes) (version 5) | ecosystem: Environmental > Aquatic > Freshwater > Lake | place: Lake Michigan, USA...
CGCGCTCCGTGGCCTTGTGACGAACCTCGTACACGAGCCCCTCGGGCAGCTCGATCGAGGCGGCCCGGTAGGCGACGCTGCTGCTGCTGCCCCCGCCTCCGCCCTTGCCCGACTTGGCCTCCGGCACGGGCGGCGGCTGCGCACGGAAGATGAGCGACACCACGGCCGTCGCACGCTCGATGGGCAGCTGCACCTGCACCACCTGCCCGTCCGCCACCACAAAGTCGGTCGAAGTTGGAATGATGGCGCCGTTGGCGGAGGCCGAGAGCTCATACGTCTCCCCAACGAGAAGCGTGTCTTCGCCGTGGAGCTCCGCGCGGTCGGCCCCGACTGGAAAGGCAGGCATCACGCGCTGGTCGAGCCCGCGGTGCTTGAGCTGCAGCATCACGCTCGTCGGGACGGGCAGGTCCGACTCGCCCGGGAGCAGGTGCACCATCACGCGCCCGACACGGCGCGCGAGCACCACGCTCACCACGTGCCCCTCGGAGGTGACGACAAAGTCCTTTTTGGCCATCTGTAGCTGGACGGTTGCAGGCACCTCAATCGTGTACGTCTCCCCCACGAACAGGCTCTGATGCACGCCGCGCTCGCCCGCAGCGTCGCCGCTGCTGCTGCTGAGCACACACGTGTCGTGCCGGTCGGAGCGCGTCGCGCCGTGCGCAACTGGCACCCCAAGTCGCTTGTGGTACACGTTGAATGCGATGCCGTCGGGCATCGGGAGGGCAGAGGACCAGTGGCCGGTCCCCGCCTTGGCATACCGGCACGCGACAGTCACCTCGCCCACGCAGCGGTGCACACGGCACGCGACCTCCACGTGGCGGCTCATCGGCGTGAAGGTCGTCTCGCCCGCCTGTGATCGGCACGCCTCCGTCTTGTCGACGACGACCTCGTACTTCTCGCCCGTGATGAACGACATCGTCTTGGCCGTGAACCGCGCTCGCGAGTGCGTATCGGTCGCGCCGGTCGCCACGACGCACCTGGACGTGTGATGCAGCACGCGCAACGGCACGCCTGTGGGAAGCGGGAGCTCGCTTGCCCAGTGCGAGGTGCCGGCATGCACGGAGCGCAGCACCACGTCTACCGACGCGAAGGCACGAGCAACGCGCAGCACCATCGCCGCCGTCTCGCCCACAGACGGCGTGAACTCAACGGTCGCCTCATCGAGCAGGTCGGACTCTGGCACACGGAGCCAAAAGTTCTCGCCCACGTACAGGTTTGCTGCCTGGCCGTCGACGGAGCCCGAGCCGTTGGCGGCGGTTCCGGCGTGCACGACGGCCTTGGACTCACAGTGCACGATTTCAAAGCCGATGCGCTCGGGGAGCGGCAGCGAGCGCGCCCAGTGCTGCGTGTCCACGAGCGCCGGCTTGAGCACGAAGCTCATCGAGGCGCAAGCTCGGACCACCTCGATGACCACCTCGACGCCACGCGCACTCGAGGCGCCGCCATCGACGGTGAAGCTCGCCTCGCCTGCCGAGATGCCCGGGCCGCCGGGCGTGCGCGCTACGTAGGTCTCACCTACGAAGAGCGTGCCGCGCCGCTTGATGACTGACTTGCCCACCTGGTCCGTGACGCCGCTCGCCACTTCCTTATTGAGCAACTTGTGTACGATCGTGTAGCGCAGTCCCGCGGGCGGCGCGAGCGCGATCGAGGTCGCCGTGCGCAGTCGCTCGGTGCGCACCTTGACGACGAGCGTCACGTCGTTGGTCACTCGCTCAAAGGAGAGCTGCACGAGCTGTGGCTGCAGCTGCCCCGTCACCGGATCGGGCGCGGGCGGGCGGGCGATGAATTGGACACCCTCGACGCGAACGCCCTCGGCGCCCTGAATGCCCTCGGCACCCGCGCCCTCGACAGTGTACGACTCTCCGATGAAGAGGGCGTGCGACTGCGACAGGTGGGCGAAGCCGTGATCGTCAGTCGTCGCGTGACACACGAAGCCCTTGGTTTGCGTGTGCAGCACGCGCAGCACCGTCGGCGGCAGCCCAAGCTCGACGCCCCAATGCTCGGCACCGAGTGCGCGCGACGGCTGCAGCTGCAGGAACGTATCAACGGTCGCACGCTCGAGAAAGAGCTCTGCGACGCACGGACTCCCCGGCCGACCTTTCTGCTTCGACGGCGAGTTGGACGACACTTCGAAGAGCGGCGTGGCGCCACTCGGGGCGGTCAGCGTGAAGGTGGCCGAGCCGCCCCTGACGACGCTCGACTCGCCCACAATGAGGACGTACTGCTCTCCCACGATCAGAGCGTCCTGTGCGGGCACGAAGCAGTCGCCGTGTGCGTCGACGTGGCCCGACGTCACGCGCTCGCCCGTGTCCACGTGGTCGATGACGAAGGCGAGCCCCGGCGGCAGCCCGACGCTTGCCATCCAATTACTGCCGCCGGTGCCTGCCGTCGGGCGGATGCGTACGGCAACCGGCGCGGTCGCGCGGAGCACCGTCATGTCGACCGTCGTTGGGTGCATCGAGCGCACCTCGAAGGGGCAAGGCTCGCCCAACACGGCGCCACCCTCGATCAACTCGATCGTGTACGACTCGCCGACGAAGAGGGCACCTGTGCCACTCAGCTGCGTCTGCATGTATGCGGCGGCCGCGCCGCCACCGGCGGCGGCGGCAGCGGCGGCGGCGGCACGGCGCGAGTAGCTCCCGTCGAGCACCCGCGCCTTTGTCTGCCGATGGCGCACGACGAAGCCGAAGCCGTCAGGCAGCGGCAGTCGATTGGCCCAATGGGTTGGCCCAAGCTGCGCGACGGCCCAGCGGATCGTCAGATCCGAGCACAGTCGCTCAGTGTACACCGTCACGTCCAGCGGTTCGTCACCTGGCTGTACGACCACGTTGATCGAGGACGGTCGGAAGGCGGCCGCCGCTGCGCCGCCGCTCGACGCCTCGGGCACGACGCGGATGACGAAACTCTCGTTCACAGCGAGGCCGAAGTCGAGCGCCACGCTCGCCCGCTGCACGCTCGGCGGCGGTGCCGCGCGCGGCAGTCCCGCACGCTCGCGCTCGGCGGCTGGCAGCGACGGCTGCACTCCGAGAGCCGTCGCGCGTGTGACGAGTTGGTTGCTTTGGCTATGCAACACCTCAATAGGCACGTTGGTGAGCGGGAGCGCGGCCGCCCACGGCGAGGTGAGCGACTCGCTCGACGACACGTGCACGCGTACTTGGCGGGATAGGCGCGCCAGGTGCAAGGTGACGTCACTTGCGCCGCCACGTCCCAGGTTGACGAGCTGCAACGCCTTGCTTACGTCGAGGGCCACCGCGGCGTAGCCGACGAGGCGCGCCTCAACGGCGACCACCCACACGCTCCCTGTCGCCGACTCGGCGTGCTGGCGTGCTGCGCCGCGGACGCCGCCCACATCGTTGGCTCCTCCTGCTGCTCCTCCTCCTGCTGCTCCTGCTGCTGACCCAGCTCCTCCTCCTGTTGCTGCTGCTGCTGCTGGGCGCGGCTCGCGTGGCGCCGCCCACGTATATGTGCCCGCACCCTGCGCGGCCATCGACGCGGGCTGCTCAGCGCCGACAAACAGATAGCCGCAGCTTCCGCCGCCGCTTCCGCCGCCGCCGCTTCCGCCGCCGCTTCCGCCGCCGCTTCCGCCGCCGCCGCTCCCGCCGGCGTTTCCGCCGGCGTTTCCGCCGCCGCCGCCGCCGCCGCCAGCAGCATCGGAGACTCTCCAGAGAGAGTCGGCAAGGTCGGCGCGGCGCTGCGGGATGCGGTCGAGGTATGCCATTAGGTCGACCTCGACGACGACACCGCATTGTGCGGAGTGGATGTCGTAGATGGGTGCGCCCACGTCGGACGCGCGCCCTTCGAAGAGCACCTCGCCGTCGTGCCGCGGCGACCGATCCACGACCGTCAGCCGCACGTCAGCCAACTTGGCCGCGCAGTGTGGGAGATCGAGATCTCCCGCCGAGTCAAAGTTGGCACGGAGCACGATGCGGAGCTTGGGCTTGGCGGCGAGAGGGATGCGCAGCTCCACGGGCGCCATGAGCCCGCGTGGCAGTGGCACGCGCGTCAGGCTGAGCATGGCCTCCTCGGCAAAGTAGCCGTCCGCCACGTGCATGGGCACGCGCACTGTGTACGTCCCACGCAACAGACGCACTAGCACTCCGGGCGCCTCGGGCGGGCCCCCACGCCGGCTGCCGACGCGCTCATCGACGACGAGCTGGCTCCCGTCATGGCTGAGCACCACGACGCGCGTGTTCGGCAGGAAGTGCGCCGTGCCATCCGGGCGGACCGCGCACGGGCGCAGGTTGAGGTGGAAGACTGGCACCATCGATTGCACTCCGTCCTGCCAGTCGGGCCAGACGGGCCACTTGCCCGTGTGTAGCTTGGACCACAGGTTGAATGTCACCAGCCGGCCGTCCACGCGTAGCCGTGCGTCGATTTCGAAGGCGCCCAGGCGCGCGCGTGTGCCCGGCGGCGCGGCCGCGCGCAGCCGGAAGTCGGTCGCAAAGATCGAGACGACTGTGCCTGGGTAGTAGTTGAGCATGTATTGGCGCACGAGCTCGGCCTCCTCGTGGAAGCGCTCCTCGGTGTGCTTTGTCGACACCTGCGCCTCCCGGTCGCTCGAATTGAAGCAATACTCGATGACCACTGTCAAGTCGCCCTCAGCTGGCTGCGGAGCGCCCGAACGCTCGAACTTGAGCTCGAGCCATGCGTCCTCCTCGAGCGCTTGGTAGAGCGGTCGGAAGGCGCGCGGCTCGATGGTGCTGGTGAGTGGTGGCTCGTTGGAGGCTCGAGCGAGCCGCTTGCTCGTTGGAGGCTCGAGCGAGCTCGATCCGGCGGCAGAAACCGCAAACCTTGGCTCCTGAGAGCAGGCGCCAGTTGACTGCTTTGGCGGAGCCATTCGGCCACTGGACTGCGGCCGGGCTGGCCGTGGCGACGATTTGTCGCTCGCATTGGCAAAGGAGACCGATGGTTGACCGCGCGCGGGTGACCGCGCAGCAGCGCCGTTGGGCAGGTCTGCCATCGCAGGCGTTGTGTAGAGCACGCGCCCGATCACTGCCGGGTAACTCGAGCCCTACCTTTTGCTTGCTTGCTTTTGCCGATCAACGGCCTGTGTCTAGCAGGGCGTGTCGGCCATGCCTCCGTCCATGCGATAGCGGCCCCCGTGCATGGGGTCGGGGGGTCCTGAGGTTGTCGATGCGCGTTGTGTTGTCTGTTGACCAGCATATAGGCCACTGACAGCACCAGAGAATGCGGCGAGAATGCGAGAAAGGGTGTCGACCTGTTTTTGATGAGGTGGGGGAGACCCGCATCTTCTATTATTCGCGCAACCTACCACAGTCCCGGTTAGAAAGCAGGAGCTCGTGGAAGTGGCCATGCTTGCTCGGGTTGCTCATCACGACGCCCACGAAGCGCTCAAACCCCGCGAATGACTCGATCACGTACGCGGAGCCGTAGCCGCCGCTTGCGGGCGCAAAGGCACTCGCCGGCATCGCGTCGCTCACCACAGGCAGCTGGCACACGTCGAGATCGACGGGCTTGAACGCATCACGCTTGACGTTGCGGTGCGGCAACGTGACTGTCCGGTAGCGCTTTGACGTGATCAAGTCACGGAAGGTGGCCATGGCGGCTGCGAAGCTGAGATTGTGATGCGCCCACGCACCAGGCTGCACCTCGAGCACGATATCGTTGAGCAGGTGCCACGCAGGCCGCAACGCCTCGAGCACATGCGGCTCAAAGCCCTCGGTGTCTATCTTGGTCACCGCCACCTCGGCGCCACGAGGAAGCGTCGCCAATAGCAGAGCACCGACCTCGAGCGGCTCGACGGGCTGAAAGTCGCTCGCATTGAGGGCGTCGCTGCCGTGGCGCAGCTTGCCCGACGGCCACCGGCCGCGCACCGCCGTCGGCGAGGCCATCGTGTCGCACCTCGTGCGGGGCACCTGGATGGCGGATGCATGCGAGCCCGGGCGCGCTACGTAACGATTGAGCACCGTCGAATTGCCAAGCAAGCCGTTGAGATGCAGGTGGCAGCGCGTGAGCTGCCAGCACTTGGGCTGCATTTCCACAGCGAGCACGCGTGCGCCGAGGCTGGCGCCGACCACACTGTAGTAACCCATGTTTGCCCCGACATCGAGCACAAAAGGCGGCGTCGCCACCATCCCTGGCGCTCGCGCAGCTGTGTGCCGCAAGATGGCTCGCACATAGCCCGATACTGAGAGGCTCTCGATCTTGTCAAAGTTGCGCATGTACTGGTGCCACCGCCGTAGCACGACCATGTGCTTGTCGCGCAGCTGTGGCCAACGGTAGACGGGCAGCGGCTTTGTGGCGCTCGCGGAGCAGAAGCCCGTCGAATCGAGGGCGTCTTGCTCGAATGCGGAGGTGATGCTGTCGGCCACAGCGCCGCCGCTGAGTGCAAAAAGCAACGGGAGACGCAGGCGGCGTGAACGCGTTGCCATTGGTTGTGACATGGAGTTGCCGCCCGGAACAGCGCCTAATTCAAACTCAAGTCAAGACAATGCATTTGCAAATCCCGAAGAGACACAGGCGGGGAGCGCACACTTCGGGGGACCCTACAAGCTAAGATATCTCAACGGCCTGTGGCGGGATAACTGTTTTGTGGACGCCCGCGGGCCCCGTCCTCGCCGAGTTCCGTACTGTAGTCTGTACTCCCGGGTGGTGTCTCAGAGAGAGGGTACTGGATCCCGTGGTGGACCGACGTGCACCGAGCGACGCCTGCATGCGAGCCGCGCAAGCAAGCCCACCCCACGCGCACTCCGATGCCATGGTGCATGTGGGGGATTCACACGAGGGCCGACGTCTGCTGTCAGCCGCACTGTGTACAAGCTTGCCGCGATGCAGCTGGCGGCCGAGCCTCGGTGCGCCACCCAGCCGCCCCTAGCCGCCCACGCTCACTCGGCCTTCTTCTTCGGCGCTTCGGCCTTCTTGCCGAAGAGGTCATCTATGACTGAATAGATGAGCACGAAGCCAATGGCGATACCCGATCCAATCTTTTGCTCCTCGGTGAGCGCCTTGCCGGTTACGGCGGACATGTACACCATCACGATCACGCGCTTCGCCGTGTTCGCCACCGAGGCGGTCACGGGGCCAGTCGCCTTGATCGTCATGGTTGCGAGCTCGTTGTAGAGATAGAAGGTGAGCCCTGAGACGAACAGCCCCACCTGCAGTTTGCGCTCCGTGGCGAGCAGGTGCATGAACTCGGGGAACTTTTGCCACTCGGTCGCGATCATCACGGGCACCGAGATGAGGAACGCAAGCACCTCCGTCATGGCGAATTGGTTGGCCACGTCGCCAATGCGCATCTTGAACGCCTTGTCGTCCATCAGCTTCTTGTTCTCAGAGCCCTTGAAAGCGGCGAACGCGTTGCTGAGCATGCCGAAGACGAGGGCGGTCTGGTCGAACTTCAGGCCGTATGCACCGGTCTCTGGGCTCTTCTTGAGGCTCGCGAACGCCACGCCGCCCACGATGCAGAAGAGGCACGAGACCTTGGCGAGCGACAGCGACTTCTTGTAGAAAACCGTGTTGACGAACGCGGAGAGCACCGGCTCGCCCGCCTTGACAATTTGGCCAAAGAGCGGGTCGGCACCGAGGCAGAAGACGCCCGACGAGTGCGCCGCCGCACTGCAGAAGCCCACCGGGATCATCGCCACAAGATCCGTCCTCGTCGTCTCGGGCAGCTTCATCCTGTCAGGAAACTGAAGGCCACACAATTTGATCGGGTTCATGCGGACAAGCCACATCAGCAGTGCGTAAATCGTGCAGACGCCGAGCTGCATCGTAGACACCGTCATTGTCAGACCCCCCTTCTTGCCGCCCGCACCATCCAGTGCCATTTTGTTGTACTCATTGTAGTAGATGTTGCCGACGTACCAGAAGGCAAAGAAGAGGAAAAGTGCGACTGAGTCAGGCGCGCCCTTGAAGGGCTTCTTCGCCTCGGTCTCCTTCACCTCGACGTCGGGCCCCATCACGACGCCGGACACGCGGGGGTGCGTGAAATTGTTACGTCGAGCTGAGCGCGCTTCCACTTGCAGCGTCCTCTGATGATGATGACGATTCGAATGGAATCCGCCGGCTGCTGCGGCGTAAACAGTCAGTTTCGTCGCGGTTCCACCGCACTACAGCTGCTGCCTTTATCAAGTACATAGTCTGAAAAAATAGGTCCCTGCAGAAGAGCTAGTGGAAACTGCATCCGTCATTGTAGCCCGTCCGGTGCTCTCCGGTGTCTTCTTCTCTTCAATGGCCCGTGTCTTGGGTGTTGACTTATAACCACTGTGTTGAGACTTGAGAGTAGTTCGTAGTTGAGAGTTGTTGCACAATTAGGTCACGTTCATGCACGATCAGTGTGAAGAGCGAGGCATAAGATACTGTGGGAGATGTGCTCGACCGTGTGTAGAGTCTGGCTGAGTGAGTACACATGTAAGATGTAATATGTAGTGCTGGTTACATGTAGTAGAACTCGCCAAATGGCAGCGTTTTACTGAGAGCGTTCTACACGTGGCGAGGGGGGTACCCATGGCTTGGCATACAGAGCGAGACTCTGAGACCCTGAGAGGGGCCGCCCCGGCCCACAAGTATACACAACTCACGACAAGGACAAGCAAACACGGCGGACAGACGTTGTCGAATGTCGTCTGTCGTTGAGACGTGTATTTGTATAGCGGACTCAGGTGAAGCCGCGCGAAACAACAAACATGGCGGATTTCGACGGGCAAGTGTACGGTCAGGGGCCCGGCCGCTCGAGACCGGCCGATGACGAGTCATAGGACGACCTTAAGGAGACCGCACTTGGGTCTAGGACAGGAGCGCGAGAGACGTAGGCGTCCACGGCTCTCACGGAACGGAAGCACAAGAACCAACGCGGCGATTTTCTAAAGGACCTGACTAGTGACTATCTTGTGAGGGCCGCTCCATCCAGAGCAACTCCGACTTGCTCGTTGCAAGGTCCTTACCCAGGTGGGGGATCGTCTGGGGGCGCCCCCAGTGGTCCGTGGCAGCCGCCTTCAGCCGGACGAGCGCGAGGTTGGTCTTGAAGCACGCCCCAGACGAGGCGCCCGCCGAGCGCGCCAGCTTGATGTACTCGAGCGCCGCTCGGCTCGCTTTCAGCTGAGCGGGCGTGGGAGGCGCCCGCTTGTGAGCGTCGCGGGTCTTGCCCATCTTCAGAACTTTGGCCGAGGCCGCCTTGAGTTCCTCACGCGAAAAGGGTGGCGGCTTGTCAGCCCCGCGGCGACGGGCCGAAGGCGACGGCGTCGCGGCCACATGCGCCGCCCCAGCGGGCGGCGAGGAAGGATGCGACGGCGCGACCCACGCGGCTGTAGCCACACCGTCTAGTGAAGGCGACGGTTGGCCTGTCCGAGTGCTCGCGACGGCGCGGGGTTCGCTCGGCGCCGCGCCCACGACGGCGCGGGGCCCGCATATGCACGGCGCCGAGAGAGACGCGCTCAGCTGCGGCGCGGCGGATGGCGCTGACCGTGCCGGCGCTGTGGATGGTGCTGGCGGTGCCTGCAGTGCCCGCGACAGCGCTGAGGACGACGATGCTGGCGGGGACTGCTCCTCGGGCAACGGCCACGCCGCCGTCGGTGAGCTGTGGGCACTCGTGCGCGCCGAGTTGAGCGCCGATGGTGGGGGGCTCCAAGGCGCTAAGGCTGCCTCAGAATCGACGGACTGCGAGCCGACTGAGCGGCGGTTGTGCGGTGGAGCCTTCGTGGGCGCCTTCGTGGGCGCCTCGCGAGCAGCGGTTGTGCGGGCCGCGGCGGCGGTCGTGGCCGCCCTCGCATTCTCTTCGCCCTCTCGCGCGTCGAGGAGTGGCGCGGCCACCACCATCAGCGCCGCGAGCGCCTGCTCGAGGCGTGCGAGAGGCTCGACACCGTCGCGTTCGGCGTCCTCTTCGTCAAAGATGCCGAGCGCGTCGCTGTAGTTCCCGCCGGTCACGGTAGCAGGGACCGAGGCGGCGACGGACGCAGAGATGTACGCAAGACGAGCACGGTCGTCGTCGTCGTCGTCGCCGTCGTCGTCGTCAGCGGCGGCAGTGGGTGCGGGGACGGGCGGCCCTCCAAAGGACCATATTGCGCCACCCACCCCCTTGGCAGCGCCTCGTTGGCAGCGCCCCGTCATCGAGCTCAGCCTCGAGGCACGGTCGAGTGACCCAGCGCGTTCCTCCGTCTCCTCCGCCTTCTCTGCAACGGCGGTGAGGAAGACAGAGGATGGCGACCCAAGGCTCGAGGCCGAAGGCGACGGGGAGGTGACCGCCCCATCGGGCTGCCCATGCTCGAACGTCTTGATGGCAGCTCCCTTTCCCGTTCCGGGCATCGGCTTGAGCTGAATCGAGCTCCGTTGGCGCCGACGCGGGCTGCCAGTCGGCAGGTGGTACAGAGGAGGTGGGCTGCCGCTCGGCAGGCGGGGCCTGACCGCCTCGGCGCTTTCGTTCGCCTCCACGGCGGCCACTTCCATCGTCTTACGCTGCTCGCGCACCTCGCGCTCCACGCGACGGATGGCTCCTACCGTCCAGTCGGCAGCATTGGCCAACGCCATCTGCAGCGCTCGGAGCTGCTGTGACGCGCGCTCGGCGAGCTTTTGCGCGCCGTCGTGACGCTCCTCCGCCTCCGACATTCGAGCCTCCGCCTCACGCCGCGCCTGCAACCGCACCTCCTCAAGCTCATCTGCCCCCAGAGGAGAGCTGCCCACGGGTGGTATGGGCGCAGCGGCTGCCGCCACAACGTTCGCTGTGCTCACCGACACTGCTGGCTGGTTGGTGCCGGCCACCACCGCCTCGCCGCCCTCCCTGCCCTGCTTGGCACCGCCACCCTCGGCACAGCTGCCGCTGCCGCCGCCGCCGACCACCTGCCATTGGGCCAACGCCTCGCGCAACTGGAGCAGCTGTGCCGCGAGCCGATCACGCCGAGCAGAGGTCTCTTGCATCTGCACCTGCATCGTGCGGTCGCCATTGCGCACAAATTCCACCACGTGGCGCAGCTTGGTCTGCAACGGCGTGCCCGGCGCAATTCGTAGGATCGAGCTCATGTGCGCAAAGGCATGCTCCAGCCTCGCCAGCTGCTTCTTCACCTTCGCCTGTTGGGACGCGTTCTCCAAGAGACCCTCAGCAGCGTCTCTGGCCGCCACCGCGGTGGCCGCGTCCAAGCGCGCCATCTTCTCCTCCGCCAGCTTCACAAGCAGCGGGTGGGGTTGCACGGTCCTCGGATCGGTGGCCATATGGTGCGCAAGCTCCTGCTCCTTGCGCAGCTTCGCGAGCCTTGCGGCACGCTGCGCGGAGCGCTTCGCCTCACGCTCCCTCGCACGGTTGAGCTCATGCACCGCCTGCTGGGCTTGCGAGCGGGCGTGCTCCCGTTCGTTATCCTCGCGAGCGATGACTAGATTCAGGTGATCCCGCTCAGCCTCGCCCCTCTCCTTGGCGCGTCGCAGGTCAGTGCGGAGGGCGGCGATGTTGCTCTGCATGTACTCGAGTACCTCCGCCGTGCCCTCCGCCTCGGCGAGCTCGTCCTCAGCCTCGGCAACTTCTACCATCAGGGATGCCATCAGCTCGGCCTGTGGCGGCGGCGCGATCGCGGCCGCGGCGAGCATCGCGCGCTCTGCACCACCGCTCGGGCTACCAAGAGCGCCCACCCCGCCCCCAGCCAATTTACCGGCCACTTCGGATGGTGCCCTCCGGCGCTGCACTGGCGAGACAGCCGCGGCCGACGGCGGCGACTCGAGGACGACATGCGAGCTTGAGGCACTGAGGCGCGCGAAGGCCACGCGAAGGCGCTCGTCTCGAGCCGCTTGCTCCTTCGTCGCGGCCATCTCCTCTTTGAGATCGGGACGCACCTGCATGCAATGAGGGAGGCACTCAGAGGCACTCGGAGGCACTCAGAGGCAATCAGACACGCGCCGCCTCGGGCTCCTCTTTGAGTTTGGGACGCACCGCTCGTGGCGGCTCTTCCAAATTGAACGGATCCAGCGCATCAAACTCTTTGGCCATCTGCTCGAGCTGCGCCTGCGTCGCGTCCGCGCGCCCGCGCAGCTCATTGTACATCTCGTGCAGCGAGCTCGTGGATGCGTGCCAGACAGCGAGCTCGGACAAGTGAACCTCGGACAAGCCGCGCAGCGAGGCATGCCAAGGGCCTCGTACTCGACGGTCGGGTCGTTCCGGATCGGCCTCGCCGACGTGGCACTGGTCATCGAGGACGAGCTCGGACGTGACCTCCACATGCCGCCGGTGCTGCGCGAGGAGTGCCCTCATCTCGGCATTCTCGCGTCGTAGGCGCCCGGCGACCGACGCGGCCTTGGCTGAAACGGCTGAAACGGCTGAAACCCTCGCCCGCTCGACTCTCGCGTTCGATGGCGACGCGGCCGGCGCGCCGTGTTGACCGTCGAGGTCCGCCGCCGCCGCCGCCATCTCGCCCAGCCCGGCCAGGTGCTCGAGCAGCTCCTTAACTGCCTTGTCCTCAGCGTGGCCGCCATCGAGAAGCTGCCCGACGCGTCGCAGCCAGCACATCTCTGTCTCCGCGGGCACGCGTGTGGTCGCGCCGGCTAGCGGACCGGCCGGCATGCCGGTCGCTGGCACGTCCGAGCCGCCTACAAGCCGATCAACGTACGTGCGATTGGCAAGAGCCGTCACGAGCGGGACCGTACCAACCACGTGCGAGACCCCAGGGGAGAGCACGCGCGGCGGTCGACCGAGGCTCTGGCGCACCGTCGAGGGCGTTGGCAAGGGCCTCTTGGCCGCCGAGCTCAGCGTCGCACCCATCGCCTCCTCGGGTCGCCGGTGCGCGAGAAGCAGGCCCTCGTCTGGCGGCGGCGGGCGCTTGAAGCCGAGAACAGCATCTAGGAGCTCGAGCCGTCCAGCGACGAGCTGTATCGCGCTCGAGCTCTGGCGCAACGCTGGGCTGCGCCACGCCGCGCGGCCCGCCACTGGTGCAGTGTTGCCACTGCTGTGCAATATCATCACCGTGTCGCTTGCCGAGCGTGAGAGTACGGGCGCCCGCCTCCTCTGCGTTCGCTCGTGCAGGGTCCTGCCTATGCTCTCGGGTTGGCCAAAAGTCAGTTGCTGCGCAGTGAAAGTCGGTTGCAGCGGAGGTGCCCTGTGCTGTGGCGCTTGCTGTCGCTGTTTGAGGTGGCGGAGGAGGAGGCGGTCGTAACCGATGACTTCGGAGGGAAAAGGCCCGGGCACCGGCATGGAAAACCGTCGGTCGCCCGTATTAGGCAAAGTTTGCGGCCCTCTTTCGTTTCTTCGTGTTGGTTGCTGAGGAGGCAGGACGATCCTGCCAAACCAGCCAGCGACTCCGGTATGAATCCGATTCATGTTCACACTTGAGGAATTTAGTCAGAATTTCGTCGTCTACCTGTCGCGTTCGCGAATTTCGTATGGCCCACCACACCGACCTTGTAGCGCTCGATGTCGCAAGACTCAAGCGAGTTTCAAGGCATGTTTCAAGGCAACCCGATACGCGACTACGGCATGATCAGCTTCGCCTCCTCCAAGAAGAGTAAAGCCAACTTCGTGCGTGTCTCATCAGGCATCAATGTCCACAAAATGCAGAAATACATAGTCAAGCATTGGAAGCTGTGTGAGCCCGGCATTGTCGTGCAGGTCACCGGCTCGGCGCAAGGCTTTGACCTGCCCGCGAAGCTGATCAAGCCCATCACCGAGGGCATCGTCGAAGTCGCAGGCACGGCGAAGGCATGGGTAATCACCGGCGGGCTCGACGCAGGCGTGATGTCGCTCGTGGGCACGGCGCTCGCGCGCTGGCGCCACAAGTGCGAGAATGTGCCGGTCATCGGCATCGCGAGCTGGCGTGCTGTCACCGAAAAGGAACGGTTGGAGAACGCATGTGGTAACAAGGTGCAATACTGGGCGAGCAAGCCCAACGACAAGGAAACGGCGTCGCTCGAGCCGAACCACACCGGCTTCTTGCTCGTGGACAACCCTACGACCAAATCCAACTTTGGCGGCGAATTGACGATGTTGCACGCGCTCCTGGCAGAGCTCAAACTCGACTACGGCGCACCGACGGTGCTGGTGGTGATCCAGGGCGGCAAGGGGACCCTCCAGACTGTCATGGGAGCACTCCGGTCTGGGATCGTGTGCGTGCTCGCCGCCGACTCGGGCCAGTGCGCCGGCGCCATCGCCCACTTCGTCAAGACGGGCGAGGCGATGGAGGGCTGGCAGGATCAGCGAGCGTCCTTCGACGAGCTCAAACAGATCAACCTCGCCGCCGCGACCAAGGATGAGCTCAAGGGCACGTTCAACGACGAGTGGCCGCTGCTCAACCTCTTCTACCTGCGCGGGCGCGACAACATCTCCGAGGTCATCCTGAACGCCGTGATGAAACAGAGCCCCATCGCTCTACAGCTCAAGTTCGCCGTCGCGTGGGACCGAAAAGACATGCTCGAGGAGTTGCTCGGTTCGATCGGCGCGTACCATTCGAAACGTATCGACCTGATGCGTGACACGCTGCAGCACGCTCTAGAGCTCGAGCGGCCCGAGATGGTCAAGATCTGCTTCCATTACGGCGCGCCCACGAAGGAGATCAACATCTTGAAGCTCCACAAGATGCTCCTGGATCCTGAGAGGTGCCGCTATTCGCTCTTCGAGAAACCGGTCCAGGAGGTCAGAAGCGGCGAGCTGGCCAAGTCCGTCAGAAAGCAGCCCTATAGCCCCGGCTCGCTCTCCAAGGTGCGAGCCGTCATGGCCTTGGCCGCTGGAAAGGGGTTGGCCCAAGGACCCCGTGCGCGCCAGCCGATGGAATGGCATCGAGACAACCTGAAGGCGGGGGTGGACAAGATCGTCAACGTCAACAGGGCGTCGAAGCTCGCGGCCGAGGCCCATGAGCGGCTGACACCGCCGCCCTCGCCGCCTGGCTACGGCAACACGAACGGCTACGATGCTGCCATGGGCGAGGATGAGCCAGCTGCCGAGTACCACTACAGCCAGGGTCAGGTCGTCGCCTCGGCCACCTACCAGCCGCCGCCGCCCGTGCGCCGCGCCGCCGCTGCCGCCGCCGTGCGACCTGGGGGAGCTGGAAGTCGCCCAGCACAAACCTGGCGCCCAAATCTGCAGCAGCAGCAGCATCAGCAGCATCAGCAGCATCAGCAGCATCAGCAGCATCAGCAGCATCAGCAGCATCAGCAGCATCAGCAGCACGTTGGCATGAATGGCGGCGGCTACCAGGCGCTCGGTGGGCATCCATATGAGGGTGCTCATGAGCACCAGAGCGCACCGCGGCACATCACGCGCAACGGCGAGGGCACGCAGCCTGCCGCACGGCCGCAGCGCCCCATGCGCGCGCCGTCGGTTCCCAAGGGACACGTGTCAAGAGACCCGTCGCCGAGAGACGGTCGGCCAAGGGACCCGTCGCCGAGGGACGCGAGACCCCAGGGGGGTGGGCAGGGGGTTGGAGCGCCGACCTGCGTGACGGCGTTCGCCCCACCTAAGTTCGAGTCTGCGCCGGCGTACGAGCCGGTGTATGAGCAAGTCTACGGCGGTGGCGGCGGGCCGGTCGAGGAGATGCGAGCGGCGCCGTATGAGTCGGCCGGGTATGAGCGATGGCCGCCCGCGCAGCAGCCGGGCACCAACTCGACCAACGGCCAGCGCATCCAGCGTGCTGCGCTGCCCGCGCGCCGTCCCACAGCACGCGCGCCACCCCCGGCGGACGACGGCTGGATGTATGACAATGCCAGCTCGCACGATGCCTCATACGAGCCCGAGCCGCCGTCACAGGCGCAGCAGTATCCTACGATGTACGAGCCCCCGCCCCACGGATACGGCGAGCACCCCGCCGTCGAGCAGATGCCCCTGCAGCCGCCACCACAGCAGCAGCCGCCGCTACCGAAGCAGCCGCATCAGCCGTCCCAGCCGGGTTCACCGTACCAGCCGCCGCCACCGCCGCCGCCCGCTGAGATGCCGGCGCCGTTTCTGCGCTCGCCGCCCGAGCGACAGTGTTCGCCCGAAAAGACAGCGGAGGCCCAGTCACGCTCCACAGCCTCGACGATACCGCCACGTGTGCGCGTGCCAGATGATGAGCCATCGCACCAGCCGCGGTTTGGGCGCGAGGTCATCGCCAACAGGAGAGCCAGCTTCGTCGCGGGCACCACGAAGCGCGCGAAGAATGAGATCCTGGTCAACGAGCTCACTATGGGCGACATTTACCCGCCCGAGGTGATCGACTTCCTCATCAGGGTCACGCCCGGGTTAATCTCGTACTGGGAGCGCAAGATCGAGTCCAAGAATTACAAGCGCAGGTATGAAGTGAAGAGAGGGATGCCGATCGAGGAAGCTGAGAAGGAGATCCGGCTGGGCATCCGCGCACTTGACCTGTACATATGGGCTGTGCTGCTCGGGAACACCGAGCTCGCCACGGCGCTGGCCCAGGCTTCGGAAGAGCCCGTGCGCGGTGCGCTCCTCGGCGCGTGCATCTGCAAACGCATGGCCGAGATGCTGCCCATCGAATCCAAGGCTCTGGAGGAAGCCGCGGTGGTGCACGAGCATTTTGCGATCGATATCATCGAGCTGTGCTCGACCTACCAAGAGGCCTCCACCATCCTTCTCTGTCCGAACAAGCATTGGAACCGGACCGTGCTGCAACTCGCCGTCTTCAACGGCATGAAGCACTTCGTGGCACACCGGCACTGCCAGAACCTGACAACCCGTGCCAACTTTGGTGATGTCGAGCTCGAAGGGGTGGCCGAATCGGACAGATGCTACGCGATGCTGCCTGCGCACTTCGTGCGCGAGCCGTCCCGCTGGCACACTTTGGTCATCGTCCTGCAGGCCATCTGCCCGCCTGCACCCTTGATCGAGCTCGTGCGCGCGCCGCGCTGCCCGCCGGAACGGCGCCTGGCCTGGTTCGACTTTTACAAGATCCCGCACGTGAAGAAGCTGCTGCGGACGGCGTGCTACCACCTCTACGCGGCGCTCTTCGCGGTGGTCGTCGTCGGCCAAAAGTGGGAGGGCGTCGCCGACTGGTCCTTTCTCGGGCTGGAGCCAACGTACCTGCTCGCAATCTGGACGATCTCGCTCGTCCTCGACGAGTGGGCTCAATGGGTGGTCAACCCGAGCACCTTCGAGCTGGACCTGTGGAACAGGTATGACTACACCAACCTGAGCATCACCGTGATCGGCCTCTTCCTCCGCCTGGGCCCCATGGAACCTAACCGGATCGCCGACTTGATCGAGGGTATCTTCGCCGTCGGCCACTCCGCCGCAATGTCCGTAGCTGGGGTGGCCGTGGGGGCTGGCATTGTGTCAGGGAGCGTCGACGAGGCCGCCGCCGCCATGCGCGCACTGCGTAGCCACGGCGGCAGCAGCAGCTACACGCCCGGCGACGAGGACCCGCCGGACCAGCTCACGCAGCGTGAGCTGGATGGCCACTGGCTCGACCTGCGCGGCCTCGATCACGGGATGCTGGCCGCGGTCAACGTGATGGTCTGGATCCGCGTGCTGCAGCACTACTCGTCGCTGCGGGGCGTGGGCGTGCTCATCATCATGATCATCGAGATGCTCTCGGACATGCAGCTTTGGATGGTGCTCTCGTCCATCTTTTTGATTGCCTTCGCCATCACCTTCGCCGCCATCGCGGAGGACGCCGACGAGCCCTACGAAGCCCTCGTCTCCCCGGTGTGGGGAATGCTCGGCGAGCTCAACATCGAGCGTGTGGACCAAACGTCGGGCAAGCTCGGCCTGTCGGTGCTCTGGGTCTACGCGCTCATCTCGAATGTGCTGCTCGTCAACCTGCTGATCGCGATGATGGGCGACACGTATGGACGGGTCAAGGAGGCGGCGGACGTGGAGTGGAAGTTTGGGCGCGTCAGCGCGGTGCTCGAGTTCATCGAGCGCGCCTACGCGGTGCCGCCGCCCTTCTCGCTCCCCTTGCTCGCATACCGTTTTGTCTGGTGGGCCACGTGCGAGTTTTACAATCGCATCATCTGCTGCGGCGAATCATCCGCTTTAGGTAAGTGCGGCCCGTATGGCAACCACAGCGGCAACAAGTATGCCCTGGTCGACGCGGACGGCGACGGCAACATGGACGAAGAGAATCTCGAGTGGAATGTGGGCGGCCGGCTGTGGCTCCTCAAGCGCGAGCGCCAGCGCGTGTCGACGCTCGCGCTCCAAAATTACAAGAAGGCGGCGGATGAGAAGGAGGACGCGTCGTCGGACGGTCGACTGCGTCGAATCGAAACCCTGGTCGAGGAGCTCCTCATCTTCAGCGAGGAGAACGAGCGCGAGGTCCTGCGCGTGGCACAGGGGCTCGAGCAGGTCCGAAGCAGCGGCGGCGCCGGCAGCGCTCGCAAGCGCACGTCCAAGGGGTCCGAGTTGCCCGCGTGATGTCAAAATTGAGTTCAGCCCCAGCTTAAGCCCCAGCCCGTCTCAGTGAGCGCTGTGAGTCTTTAGTACTACTTGTATTTTGAAGAGTGTGGATTGAAATCAAGCGGAAAGCAAGCTATGTACTCGCCGCCACCTCTCTCGGA
>Ga0209550_10002287_pt1 | contig 18414 bp, 14 predicted proteins | sample LauGreSuBDMM15SN_2_FD_187567 | JGI IMG/M metagenome (GOLD analysis project Ga0209550, IMG submission 187567) | Freshwater lake microbial communities from Lake Michigan, USA - Su13.BD.MM15.SN (SPAdes) (version 5) | ecosystem: Environmental > Aquatic > Freshwater > Lake | place: Lake Michigan...
ATCGGATACATATTCCTTCCTGAGTTTTACGCAGATTGGGAAAGGCCCAATGGTCCAAAATGTTCTCAGGATGTGGCCAAGGAAATCATCAAACTGAAGGAACAAGCTGTTGATGGAATCATCATGGACCTCAGGAACAATGGAGGAGGCTCTTTGTATGACGTTGTGCAGATGGTAGGTTTCTTTATACCAGATGGGCCCATTGTGCAGGTTAAAGACAGAGAAGGTAATCCTCAGGTACTCAGAGACAGGGATCGTTCTGTTTTGTACGACGGACCTTTGGCCGTGATGGTCAACGAATTTTCTGCCTCAGCTTCTGAAATCTTTGCGGCTGCTATTCAGGATTATGGTCGTGGAATTGTCATTGGCAGTACTTCTACCTATGGAAAAGGCACTGTTCAAAGGAATATTGGATTGGAACCCAGCACTGGGCTTTTCAACAAAGAGGCTACGGATATTGGTACCATAAAATTGACTTTGCAGAAATTTTACCGCATCAATGGCGGGTCTACACAACTCAAGGGTGTAACCCCCAATATCATTCTTCCTGACCAGTATGAATCGCTCAAATACAGGGAAAAAGACAATCCTGATGCATTGCCATGGGATGAAATCCCCAGGGCTTTTTATAACCGTATTTCTCCAGGGTATGACATGGATTATGTAAAAAAGACCAGTGCTACAAGGGTTGCTGCAAATCCAACGTTTAATGCCATCAAGGAATCTTCCAGCCTCATGGAAACAGCCAGTCAGCGTGTTTATTCACTTCAGCTGATCAAGTACCGCGAAGAGCAGAAAAGCCTCAGGGCATCGTTCAAAAAAATTGAAGAAATGAACAAAACAACCAAGGTTATGGAAGTAAAAATGCTGGAGTTGGATGAGAAAAAACTTTCTGCAGACAATGATAAACTTGAAAGGCGCAAACAATGGATTGGCAACCTTTCAAAAGACATCTATATCAACGAGACCTGTCAAGTCATCTCTGACATGATTCGGCAGGTTGTTCTTGTCAAAGGAAATTAATTATCAGAAGTCAACGCCATACCTCGTTTTCAGTATTTTTCTGTGGTGTAACCAGTGACCAATAACAATATAACCAATGGAGAGCAAACTTATTTGCTCTCCATTGTCTGTTATACCAGTACGGTTCAGCCAATCTTCATCAAAGCCTTTGTAAAGCAGGGCAGTGGCCTTTCTTACATGAATGAATTCCTGAACCTGCATGTGTAAATCGTATTCTTTTTCGGCCTCAACCGCATATTGGTTTTCTTCAAAACTCCTGATTGGATGAGGATCAAGTCTTGCAATGGATAAGGCCCTGAACGCAAAAATCATTTCTGCATCAATGCAATGCCTTATCAGGGTATTGATGCTCCATTTACCTGGAGCATATGCAAATCTGCTGTCAATGGCAGAGATGATGCCTAAATCCTGTTCAAGCAAGTTGACTGAAGTTTCCAGCAAACCACTGATTTTACCTGGCTCAACCTGTTCAACATACCGGTTGAAAAAGGCAGGATGCCTGATGGCAGAATTGGCTGGATACATGTTACTTTTTTTTCGATTTCTTGATGGGTTTTTCTGGGCTTCCTTCTGCAGATTTTCTTTCTCCTTTGCTGGCAGATGCCAATTTAAGGGCACCCAATGCATTGACAATTCCTCCTGTTATGGAAAGCTGATCCAAATTTGTTTTTTCATCTTCTGTGCCAGGTTTTGTGAAGCTGGTGGTGGATGGCTTCATCGCAGATTGTTCGATGATTTGCTTTACCTGTTGAACTGATAAATCAGGATAATAGGAGAGGATAAGGGCAGCCAAACCGGCAACGACTGGGGATGCCATGCTGGTTCCATCCTTGTCTCCATAGGTATTTCCGCCTGGGATGGATGAATAAATCTTCACTCCTGGAGCAAAAACATTGACCTCTCTTTTGCCATAATTGGAAAATGAAGCTGCCAAGTCTGCTTCTGTTGCACCACTGGCACCAACATTTATCCAATTGGTAAACACCTTGAGGGTGTCATTTTCAAAATTGCGCGACGGGAAATTATCCTGAGTATCAATGTTTTTGGCGTCATTGCCCGCTGCATGCACCAAAAGGACCCCTTTTGATTCCGCATATTTTACAGCTTCATCAACCCATTTTTTCTCGGGTGAGAAGCTCTTGCCAAAGCTCATGTTGACCACCCAGGCACCATTGTCTACGGCATAGCGGATGGCATTGGCGATATCCTTGTCGTGTTCATCACCATCTGGAACTGCACGAATGGTCATGATTTCAACATGGTTGGCTACCCCATTGATGCCAATTTTATTTTGCCTTGACGCACCAATGATTCCTGCAACATGGGTGCCATGGGAAGCATCTGAACCCATAAGGTCATTGTTGCCATAAAATCGATCATTGATGTCTTCATAATTGTCTTTAACAACATCCTGTCTATACCTTGTGGGTTCTTTTTCAACTGCATCTACCTTGGATTTTTCTCCTTCATAAAATTGTATCAAATCAGCGATCAAACTGACATTGTTGTTTTCCATTTGCCTGGTTTGCTGGAAAAAACCCAATAAAACAGATTTCGCTTTGATCACTGATGCTTCTGAAGGTTTGAAATCCTGAAGTTCATCACCTGTATACCTTTCCTTGCCCATGGATGATTTTAATATGCTGTCTGCAGAAGGAATTTTTGCAACCAAATCCTTGAGGATCATAACATACATTCCTGCTTCCTTCGCTTGTGCTTCAATTTGGGTCTTTGCTTTCAAGTACAATTGGTATTGCATTTTTTTCTCCCCTAAAAGGCTGTTTCCGTCAATATTGCCATTTCCAAATTCAGGTTTGAATCGATAGTAAACCCTTACCGCCTCGTAGCTGTCTTTGCCTACGTTTCTACCATCTTTCCCTCCGATAAAATTCCATCCATGGATATCGTCGATGTAACCGTTTTTGTCGTCATCAATGCCATTGCCTGGGATTTCCTTGCTGTTTTGCCATAGTATTGGTTTCAAATCTTCATGAGCAGTATCTATCCCTGAATCAATGACGGCTACAATAACCTTCTTTTTGGGTGACTTACCCGTCAAGAATTCATTGTAAGCCCTCTCCAATGAAATGCCATAAATACCAGTCGACAGATGATCTTCCAAATGCCACCCTTTTTTATAGGCATCAGGTTTTTCATTGAGGGATTGTGCTCCAACGAAAGAGTAACTGAAAATGAAGAGGATGACGAAAGGGAACAATTTGATATTTTTCATATAAAACATTGAATATTAATTATTTAATTTACTTTTTGTGGATTTTTTATTGAGGGCGAAAAGCAGTAAAAGTGAAATAGGACCGGTAATGAAAAACATGACTGTTTGAACTGACCAGAGGAGCCAACCAAAAGCAAGTCCTGAGACTTCTTTTACGCCATAGAGCAACAATGTTTTTTGAACGGCAAATTGATATGCGCCAATACCCCCTTGGGTTGCAATCATGGCAAAACTACCAAAGGTCAGGATGGTAAGGGAGGGAACCCATCCAAGCAGCACAAGGTCTTGCATGGCATAAAAACCAACCCTGATGCTGGCAAGGTAAAGAAACCAAATGGCCAGTGTATGTACAATGAACATGAACTTGTTTTCAACCTTCCTGATACTGATCAGGCCTTCAATTATTCCTTTGATCCAATTGTTTATTTTTAAAAGGAACGAGGAATGTCGGGCCTTGATATAAAACAGGTAAACAATGGCAGAGAGACACAATAATGGTATGATAAAAAACAAAATGGCTGTTGGTGATGTATTGATTTTAGATAAAATTTGATCTAAAAGCTCATTTGCATATCCACCAACAAGATCAATTTGTGTTGAAATGGCAAGAAAGATTACTAAAACAAGGCAAATCAGGTCCAAAACCCTTTCCGCTACCATTGTCCCAATCAGTTTGTCTACCGGAATCTTTTCGTATTTGCCCAATAGGGTGCATTTGATTACTTCTCCCAACCGAGGAAACAGCAGATTAAAGAAAAATCCTGTCAGTACAGCAAGAAAAACATTTACGGTGCGAGGGCTTTTACCCAATGGCGTAATCAACATTTTCCACCGGATGGCCCTGATGTAATGACTGAGTACCATAATGAGGATGCAAGGAAGAATAATAATTGGTTTAGCATTGAAAACCAATTGTTTGACTTTGTCAATTTCATTTGCCGTAAATGATTTTGTAGAGAACCAAATCAGAAAAACGCCCAATGAAAGGAAAAGGATGAACTGCAATATGGTTTTGATCCTTTTGATGTACATCAATTGTATTTGAATGGTAAAGTTAACCAAATGCTTGATTGGAGAAAATGTAAATCTTTGTCAAATATTGAGCCTAAAAGGACCCACAATGGCTATCGGCAGGCAAATCCGATAAAATTTCTTATTTTTGCGTTGAATTTCGTCCGCTTCATCAACCCAAACAAATGGTAAGCAAAAAAAGAATTCTCTTTATAGCCAACGAGATGTCTCCTTACCTTGAACTCACGGAGTTCTCGGAAATCGTAAATAAACTTGCGATTAAAGCCAATGACACTGGCTATGAAGTAAGGTGCATCATGCCTAAATTTGGAACAATCAACGAAAGAAGACATCGTCTGCATGAGGTGGTCAGGCTTTCTGGCATCAACATTTCTATTGAAAACGATGATTATCCGCTCCAAATCAAGGTTGCTTCCCTTCCTAACGCCCGGCTCCAGGTTTATTTTTTGGATAATGAGGATATGTTCAAGCGTAAATTTGTTTTCCAGGATGAAAATGAAAAATGGTACGATGACAATGGTATTCGTTCTATTTTTTTCTGCAAAGGAGCCCTTGAAACAGTTAAAAAATTTGGCTGGCCTCCAGATATCATCCATTGCAGTGGCTGGATGACTGGCCTGATACCACTTTTTTTGAAAACCGCCTATAAAAAAGAACCCGTATTCAGCAATAGCAAAGTATTATTCACCATTGGTCAGAATACCTTCCCTGAAAAGTTGAGTGATGATTTCCTTAAATTAAGCATGATCAATGTTGGGATCAAGGAAAAAGACCTTGACCCATATAAAAACATCGACAACACAGCAATATTCAATGGAGCCGCTACTTATGCTGATGCCATTTCATTTGGCGATGGGGAAGTAGAAAATGCTTTGACCACTCAGTTTTCGAAAGTCAAAGGCAAGAAAGTAATTCCTTACAACCAAGACTCTGATTTAACAGAGTATTTACAATTGTATGGCGACCTTGCAAACAAGTAATTAATCAGTCAGGAAACGTTAAATTATATTAAGTGAGATATCGAAGTTTGTTGAAAGGCCTGGTTTTTGTTTTTTTAATCGCTTTTTTTTCGAATTGTACCAAAATAAAGGGTACAGATATTGGTGCTGGACTGCTTCCAGCCATTGACAATATCATCACGTTTGACACCAGTTTTGATGTGGTTGGCTCTACATTTACGACACCGGATTCACTCGTTCCCCGATTAGGCAGGGATATCAATGGAAATGCTGGTCAATTTATACTGGGACATATAGCCAATGACCCCCAGTTTGGAAAAACCACTGCTTCCATTTTTATGGAATTAAAACCATCCAATTATCCCTTGTATTTTGAGAATGTCGCTGACAGTCTTTACCTTGATTCTGCAGTACTCTGTTTGCGATGGACCAATACTTTTGGAGATACCAATGCGCTCCAAACCATCAATGTCCACCGCATTTCAGAAAAATTGAAACCAGATTCAGCCTATTTTACCAACAAGTCAGTTCAATATGGAGAATTGATTGGGTCAAAAACTTTTGCTCCTTCTGTCTTGAATGACTCCCTTTTTCTTTTCCGTCAAAGCCTCAACAACCAGTTGCGGATCAAGCTCAACAATTCCTTTGCAAGGGCTTTTCTTTCTTTTGACACCACTGGACAAAGTCCTTATAAATCTGATTCTCTCTACCGTGAATTCCTCAAAGGGTTTGCATTGGTTCCACAGACCAGTGGCAGCAATGCCAATGCCCTCATGAGTTTTGCCATGAGTGATACGGCTACCCAACTGCGTATTTATTATCGCTATGTAAAAGCAGGAATTGCGGATACTACTTTCAAGAATTTCATTTTTGACAATGGTATTCCTGGATCATCAGCCAATCAAATTGTTAGGAACTACTCAGGGAGTGAAGCATCGCGTCATCTTGGCGCCAAACCAAGAGGCGATAGTCTTATCTATCTTCAAGCGGCCCCTGGTACCTATTCAATGCTTAAGATTCCTGGTTTGGATGAATTCAAACAAAAAAAGGGAAATGTAATGATTCACCTTGCGCAACTTTCCATGCAAGAAGTATCCACTCCTGGCAGGCGCCCTACTATCTTTCAAACACCAGAATTCCTTTATGCGGAGATGCTGGATTCTGCCAATAAAAAATACTACCCCTTCCTTTCTGATGGTTTTCAAAATGGTAAATTTGAACCAATCCTCTTTGGTGGACAGCGAAAATACACTTCTGATAATTCTGGACAGTATTTGTCTGCTTACAACATGAACCTTACCAGGTATTTACAGGGTATTATTACCAGAAACAATCCGAATTTTCAGTTGCGGTTGACTGCACCATACAGCCTTCGTTATGAAGATCTTTTCATAACCTTTGCACTCAACAATCTCTGCAGAGGAAATGTAGTTCTCGGTGGGGGATCCCATTCATCAAAAAAAATGAAATTCAGGGTTGTTTATTCTAAACTTTGATTTTCACATTATATTTGCACAAATTAAACCAACATCATGCCATACCTTTTTACATCAGAGAGCGTTTCCGAAGGACATCCTGATAAAGTAGCAGATCAAATTTCAGACGCCCTGATTGATAATTTTCTTGCATTTGACCCAATGGCCAAAGTTGCCTGTGAAACATTGGTAACAACTGGTCAAGTTGTGCTTGCCGGAGAAGTCAAAGCCAATTGTACGCTTGACGTACAAAAAATTGCACGTGACGTCATTGCCAAGATTGGATATACAAAAAGTGAATACATGTTTGAAGCCAATTCATGTGGTATCCTTTCTGCCATCCATGAACAATCTGCGGACATCAATAGAGGCGTAGAAAGGACAAAGAAAGAAGACCAAGGTGCTGGTGATCAGGGAATGATGTTTGGTTACGCAACCAACGAAACAGAAAACCTCATGCCTTTGGCGTTAGATCTTGCCCACAAGATTCTCATCGAGTTGGCTGAAATCAGAAGAGAGAAGAAAACTAAAATGCCTTATTTGCGTCCTGATGCAAAAAGCCAGGTTACCATAGAGTATGACGACAATGATAAACCACTCAGGATTGATGCCATAGTTGTATCTACGCAACACGATGACTTCTCAAAAAGCGATAAGAAAATGTTGGATACCATCAAACATGATATCATCAACATTGTCATCCCCCGCGTGAAAGCAAAATGCAAAAAAGACGTTCAGAAACTGTTCAATAACATCACTTACCATATCAATCCTACCGGAAAATTCGTCATTGGCGGACCACACGGCGATACTGGATTGACAGGTAGAAAAATTATTGTAGATACTTATGGTGGGAAAGGTGCTCATGGTGGTGGTGCATTCAGCGGAAAAGATCCTTCCAAAGTGGACAGGAGTGCTGCTTATGCTGCACGCCATATAGCCAAAAATATGGTAGCGGCAGGTGTTGCTGATGAAATCTTGGTTCAAGTGTCTTATGCTATTGGTGTGGCAAAGCCAATGGGTATTTTTGTAGATACTTATGGCACAGCTAAAGTGAAGCTTACAGATGGTCAAATTGCTTCTAAAGTTGAAAAATTATTTGATATGCGTCCCTACGCAATCGAAACCAGGTTAAAACTACGCAATCCAATTTATCAAGAAACTGCTGCTTATGGCCATATGGGTAGAACAAATGAAGTTATTACCAAATACTTCGATATTCCTGGCGGTGCTGGCAAGCAAAAAGCCATGAAAGTTGAATTGTTTACTTGGGAAAAACTTGATTTTGTTGAAAAGGTAAAGGCAGCATTCAAAATCAAATAATTGTCAATTATTTCAATATTGTAAACCCTCCTTCATGGAGGGTTTATTCATTATCAGCACTTATGGACAACAACTGGATCAAACTCGGAACAACTCATCAATACGATAATCCATGGATTTCTGTTACAGAAGACCAGGTAATCAATCCTGCTGGCAATAAAGGTATTTATGGTATTGTACATTTCAAGAACCTTGCCATTGGGGTTATACCCATGGATCGAGAGGGTAATATATACATGGTTGGTCAATACCGGTACGTTACCGGCAAGTACAGCCTTGAAATACCTGAAGGTGGTGGCCCAATTGGCATTGATCCTTTGGATTCTGCCAAACGTGAACTAAAAGAAGAAACTGGGCTTCAGGCAAAAAACTGGGAGAAATTGTTTGAAATGGATCTGTCGAACTCCGTTACTGATGAGAGGGCAATTGTTTATCTTGCAACTGACTTAGAGCAAGGTGAGCCAGACCCCGAGGAAACAGAGGTATTGAGCGCTTCAAAAATTCACCTCACTGAAGCATACCAGATGGTTCTTGATGGTAAGATCACGGATTCAATAACCGTTGCGGCTCTATTTAAAATGAAGATCAAATTGTTGGAAAATGAGAAATGAAATAAACAAACCTTCCTCCAATATCATTGGCCGCCAGCCTGTGTTGGAAGCTTTAAGAGACGGCGCACAGCTTGAAAGAATTTTTTTGCAAAAAAATATTGGTGGGGAAGGTATTGATGAAATCAAACAATTGGCACTAAAACTGCAAATTCCCATCAATGCTGTGCCGATTGAAAAATTGCATTCCATGACCAGGGCCAACCACCAGGGTGTTATTGGGGTCAACAGCATCATATCATTTCATGATTTACAAGAATCAATTGACAATGTTCTTCAAAGGGGGGAAGTACCCCTGTTTGTCATGCTTGATGGCATCACTGATGTACGCAATATAGGTGCTATCGCAAGAACTGCATTGTGTTGTGGCGCACAGATCATGATCATTCCAGACAAAGGAATTGGTGCCATCAATGAGGAAGCCATGAAATCATCAGCTGGCGCACTTCAGCGTATTATTGTATGCCGTGTCAACAGTTTGCTCAAAGCAATTGATACGTTGCATGTGAATGATATCAAGATATTTACCGCAGAAATGAAATCAGATCTCAAGGTTTTCAATGCTGATTTCAAACAACCTGCTTGTATTGTAATGGGCAGCGAAGACAAAGGCATACAGCCATTTATAACAAAAGCCGCAGACTTTCAGTTTACCATTCCCATGCAAGGAAGTTTTGATTCTTTCAATGTCGGTATAGCCACAGGCATTATTTTGTTTGAAGCCAGCAAACAACGCATGGGTTTTTCATCATAAAACATATTGAAATGGATTTTCGCCTGGAATTTGATCCACCTTCATTGAGCCAGAAAATTGACCTGGACGACAACATCATGCTTGTTGGTTCTTGTTTTACCGAGCACGTGTACAATTATCTTGTTGCATCTAAATTTTCTGCTGTACAAAATCCCCATGGCGTTCTTTTCAATCCTGTAAGTATTGCGAATGCCCTGAGCAGGTATGTTGAAAAAAAACATATTTCCTCCAACGAGTTGTTCGAACAAAATGGACTTTGGAATCATTGGGACTTTCACTCAAGCCTCAGCTGCACCAGCCAAGAAGAGAGTCTTGAACGCATGAATGAAACAATCAGTTCGGCACATTCCTTTTTAAAGCATGCACAATGGTTGATTGTTACCCTTGGATCGGCGTATGTATATGAATTGCAGGGCCCGCAGGTTGTAGCCAACTGCCACAAAATCCCATCATCTCATTTTACAAAAAGAATGCTGGATCCTGAGGAGATTGTCTCAACCTATAACAAGATCATCACACAGATAAAACAGTTTAACCATAACCTCAATATTATATTCACCATAAGCCCAGTAAGGCATCTCAGGGATGGTTTTGTTGAAAACAACCGAAGCAAGTCGGTTCTTATTCATGCTGTAGACAAATTAACCCGCCAACAGGAACATCTTCATTATTTTCCCTCCTATGAACTGGTGATAGATGATCTTCGGGATTATCGGTTTTATGCTGAAGACATGGTTCATCCCAATTATCTGGCTACCCGCTATGTGTGGGAAAAATTTTGTGCTGCCGCCATCAATGGAAGATCAAGAGAGGTGATGAAAGAATTAGATCAGTTGAACATGGCTTTTCAACACAAACCACTTCACCCAGATTCAGTCGAACACCGGAAATTCAGGATCAAGTATAAAGATATTGCCCAGTCCCTTGCTGCAAGGTTTCCATCCATTGACCTCAGCAAGGAAATCAACTATTTCAGTTGAATAGTAACTAACTTTAACACAGATTTACTGCCATGAAATATTTTATTTTTCTTGTTTCCCTGTTGCTAAATTCTGCATTTGTATACGTACTTGGCTCCAGATCAGTGCTTCCCTTGCCACTTGGAAGTTTTTTGAGTGTTCAGGAGGGCGTCTGGCAGAATGCAGAACCTGTAGATGCTGATTTTAACGCAGCACTGCGTTTTGATGCACTTCAAGGCAAGGTTGATGTTTTCCTCGATGATCGCTTGGTGCCACATGTTTTTGCAGAGCAAGAAAATGATGCCTATTTTGTACAGGGCTATTTGCATGCAAAATTCAGGCTTTGGCAGATGGAATTCCAAACCCATGCCGCTGCAGGAAGGGTCAGTGAAATTGTAGGTGAAAAAGCCATTAATTTTGATCGGAATCAGCGCAGAATGGGTATGGTTTATGCAGCTGAGAACGCATTGGCAGCCATGGAAAATGATCCTCAAACCATTTCAGCCATTGATGCCTATACCGCTGGTGTCAATGCTTACATCAGTTCACTAAAAACCAGCGACTTGCCCATAGAGTACAAACTCTTGGGTTACCAGCCTGAAAAATGGACAAACCTGAAATCAGCACTTTTCACCAAGCAAATGACCCAAACACTTGCCGGCTATGATAGGGATTTTGAGTTCACCAATGCCCTGAAGTTGCTTGGTGAGGAAAATTTCAGGATTCTCTATCCAAGTATTCCAGACTCCCTGTATCCAGTCATTGCAAAAGGTACTGTTTACAATAAACCCCTTGCAGTGCTCAATCCTCCAGCTTCTGCGGACTCTCTTTATTTCAAAAGAACAGATACCATCCAGTTTGTGGAAGACTTCAAACCCAATCCATCCAATGGCAGCAACAGTTGGGCAGTATGTGGAAACAAGACCCAAAGTGGTAAGCCCATCCTCAGCAATGATCCGCACTTGGGTCTTACCTTGCCTTCCATATGGTTTGAAATCCAGTTAAGAACACCTGCATTCAATGCCTATGGGGTTTCTTTTCCTGGTCTTCCTGGCGTTGTGATTGGTTTCAATGATAGTATATCCTTCGGTTTTACCAATGCTGGTCGAGATGTCAAAGACTACTATGAAATTCAATTTCGCAATGCAGACAAACAGGAATACTGGTTTGATAGTTCCTGGAAACCAACAACCAGAAGGCTAGAACAGATTCGCATCAAAAATGCGAAAACAGTAGAGGACACCGTTGCCTATTCTGTTTTCGGACCAGTTATGTACGATAAAAGCTTCAAAACCGATCTTACTGCAGAAAAAGCATATGCCCTCAAATGGGTTGCCCATGATACGTCCAATATTCTTAAAATGTGGCTCTTGCTCAACCGTGCTGGTAATTATTCAGATTATTTGGAAGCAATACGGCATTTTAATGTGCCAGGTCAAAACATAATTTTTGCTTCCAAATCGGGAGACATCGCCCTATGGCAGCAAGGCAGTTTTCCATTGCGTTGGAATGACCAGGGGCTTTTTGTTATGCCAGGAACCGATAGCAGCTACATGTGGAAGGGATATATTCCCCATGAAGAAAATCCTCATGCTTATAACCCTGTTGAAGGGTACCTCAGCAGTGCCAACCAGAGGGCTGCTGATACCAGTTATCCATACTTCATGCCAGGAAGCTATGAAGTATACAGGGCCATTGCCATCAACCGGAAGCTGGCTTCGATGAACTATATCACGGCCCAGGATATGCAATTGCTTCAAAACAATAACTATAATGTTTTTGCTGAAGATGCCCGTCCCATTCTGCTCAAATATGCCATCAAAGAACAGCTGTCTGCTGTTGAAAAAAAATACCTTTCATTGGTTGAATCCTGGAACCTGATGAATGATCCAACGGAAAAGGCTCCAACATGCTTCACTGCATGGTGGGACTCGCTGCATGCAGAAGTTTTCAATGATGACCTTGTTCAGGATAAAATGTCGCTTGCTAAACCTGAAAAATTTGTTTTGCTTGAAGCCCTTCAAAGAGACAGCAGTTTCAAATTCATTGATAATATCAATACGCCCAATAAAGAAGACCTGTACCAAATGGTCACTGTTGCACTTAAAAAAGCGGCTAAAAAATTGGCCTCACTAGAGAAAGAAAACAAGCTTGAATGGGCCAAATACAAAAACACCACTGTTTATCATTTGCTCAAGACCAATGCCATGGCTTTTGCCAGAGAGGGTTTGATGAATGGGGGTGGCAACGGAATCATCAATGCTTCACAGCATGACCATGGCCCAAGTTGGCGCATGGTGGTGGAAATGACCAGTCCCACGAATGCTTATGGTGTTTATCCAGGTGGGCAGAGTGGCAATCCAGGCAGTAGATTCTATGATAATTTTATTTCACAATGGGCCAAAGGAATGTATTATAAACTTTGGTTCATGGAGTCTGCAGCCATTGAAGGCAAGAAATGCAAATGGAAAATGAGTTTCGCATCCAAATAAAAAAAACATCATGAAATTTATTGTTTCTGCTATCATTACTGCGGCATTGGCGTTTGGACTTGGGCTTTATTTTCCCTGGTGGACCATCGTTATTGCAGGAATGCTCACTGGATTTTTCATTCCTCAACATTGGTTTTTGTCTTTTTTATCTGCATTCACCGGTGTTTTCCTGCTTTGGGGATTGATGGCGCTATTCATCAGCGTTTCGAATGACCATATCCTTGCAAAACGAATTTCCATGTTGGTGGTCAAGAACAGTTCACCTTATCTCATCATCCTCATCACTGCACTGATTGGTGGATTGACATCCGGATTGTCGGCCAGTACTGCGCGTTCTCTGCTCAATCTTTTCAAGAAATAAAAAAGACAAGAATTACCTGAATGAAGAACAGCACATATTTTGTGGTATTGATCTCATTGTTGATTTTTTGTACCAATGTCCATGCCACAAAAATCAATGGACTTGTTGTTGACCAGTCCAACAATCCATTAGGCTTTTGTTCTATCACAGTAAAAGAGAGCAAACAGACAGTTTTGTCCAATGATCAGGGCAAGTTTTTCTTGGCATTGCCAAAAGGAAAATATCATTTTGTGGTTCAGCATGTTGGTTATGAAACCATAGCCATTGATACGTTGGTTGATGGTGATGAAATGCGATTGACCTTTATCATGAAGAACACAACGCTTACCCTTACTGAGGTTAAAGTTAAAGCAGGAGGGGAGGATCCTGCCTATGAAATCATCCGCAATGCCATCAAGCAGCGTAAGTTTAACCAGACCCAGGTTAGTGCGTATACCTGCGAAGCGTATTTGAAAGGGCTGATAAGAACTGTCAATTTTCCAGATAATTTTTTGGGTCAACCCGTTGATTTTGAAGACGGGGACAGTTCAAAAAACAAAATTATTTTCCTTTCAGAATCCATATCTGACATTGCTTTTAGGCAGCCTGATGATGTAAGGGTAGTGGTCAAGTCAACAAGGGTGAGTGGTCAGAGCAATGGACTGGGATTGGCAAATCCAATCTTGATTTCCTTTTATGACAATATTGTTTCCCTTCCCAAAACCTTCAATCCCCGTGGTTTTGTGTCCCCAATAGCTGATGGGGCGTTGGCTTATTACCGGTACAAGTACCTTGGCGTATTTTTTGAAAATGGATACCAGGTCAATAAAATTCAGGTCATCCCCAAGCGGAAATGGGAGCCACTGTTTACAGGGTACATCCAGATCATTGAGAACAGCTGGAACATCCATTCAGTTAACCTTTCCATTGATAAGGAGTCTCAGTTGGAGTTTGCTGACAAGATTCGCATAGAGCAACAGTATAATCCCATCAATAGAGATATATGGATGGTGGCTACACAAACCATTTTCCCCGAAATAAACTTTCTTGGTTTTGCGGCATCAGGATATTTTTCAACCATTTATTCTAGATATGATATAGATCCTGTGTTTGACAAAAAACAATTTGGAAGAACAGTGTTGAAATTTGACTCATTGTCCAATAAGCGGTCCTCCTCTTTTTGGGATGCTTCGAGGCCAATCCCTTTGGTGAAAGAGGAAATCGAAGATTTCAAAAAGAAGGATTCACTCGAAAAGAGGAGAGAAGATCCCCGATACCTTGACTCGCTGGATAAAATTCAGAACCGTATCACTGGTTTAGGCATTTTGATCAATGGCCCGCGTTTCATCAACAGAAACAAGCAATCATCCTTGTCTTTTGACCCCTTGCTCAAATCGGTCAGTTTTAATACTGTTGAAGGGTGGGTATTGCAAGGTTCTGCTGCCTTTGAAAAAGATTTAAAAGGAAGACGCCAATTTTCTGTCACTCCAGTGTTGCGGTATGGTACCTCAAATCGTCTACTCAATGCTTACTTCTCCAGCTCCTTTAGGTACGGCAAAAAATTTGTGAACAGGCTTTCTATTTCAATGGGCAAAAAAGTGTTTCAGTTCAACAATGCCAATCCTATTCCGCAAATCATGAATACGGTATCAACACTGTTTGATGGTGCCAATTACATGAAAATATACCAGGCAAATTTTATGCAAGCAGGTTATTTCAAAGCCTTGGGCCATGGGATCGACATGGATGTAAACATCCAATATCAAAACCGCAACCCGATGACCAATGTCGATACATTGCAAATAGGGGGTAACAGAGGCAAATTTAAAAACCTGACCCCCAATTACCCCATCGAAGCAGGAACCGGGCCAATGGTTTCCCATCAATCTCTCGTAGCTTCCATCAGGTTCCGGTTCAGACCCGGTGCCAGGTATGTAGAATTACCGGATGGTCAGGTTAATACTTTTTCAAGATCACCTGTTTTCAGTTTTCAATATTCCCGGGCCATCAGCGGTTTATTTGACAATGATTCGAGGTTTGGGAAATGGAGAATTTCCATGGTTGGAGACATCAATTTCAAGATTGGGGGAGAATTTAGATATAAAATTCAATCAGGAGGCTTTTTGCATGCACAGCGTGTTGAATTGCCCGATTACAATCATTTTATCGGTAATCTGACAGGAAAAGCTACTCCTTACGTAGAAAGTTTTCAAGTTGCACCTTTCTATTCATTTTCCAACAGGGAAAAATTCTTTGGAGAGTTTCATGGCGAATACAAGCTCAATGGATTGCTGACCAACAAGATTCCACTCATCAAAAAACTCAATTTGCGTCTTGTTACAGGTGCCAACATGATCTTGTTGAAAGACAGGAGTTACCAGGAGTTATTTTTAGGAATTGACAATATCATCAAGGTGCTTCGCATTGATTATATCAGAGGGCACGGACAATCACTGGGTTCAACACATGGAATTAGGCTTGGCATTCGTGGTTTCTCTGCAGTTTTCACAGATAACTGATCAGGCCATCAATCCTTTTTATTAATTTTGCCATGTTTCGGATTTTGTTCGGCCTGCAACCGAATTTCCAACACCTCAAGGAATTAAAATCATTTATGGCAACATTTCACAACAGGGTTTCGAGACAAGTCTTGAAGGAAAGGGCACAAAATGATCCTACACCCAAAAATACAGTTTCTTTTTATTGCTATTTTTCTATCGCTGATCCTGCAATAATGAGGGATGAATGGTATCGCCATCTCAATCAACTGGGTGTTTTTGGACGCATCTACATAGCAGAAGAAGGCATCAATGCACAAATCAATTGTCCTGTGCATCATTTCGAAGACCTGAAGTCCTTTCTATATGGTTTTCCCGCCTTGAATGGATTGCGGTTGAACAAGGCTGTAGAAGAAAAAGGGAATGCTTTTTATGTACTTGATATCAAAGTACGAAAGAAAATAGTGGCTGATGGTATAAAAGACCCTGCTTTTTCAATGGAAAATAAAGGCCGTTATGTAGATGCGCAATCATTTAATGAAATGGTCAAAGACCCAGGTACAATGGTGATTGATATGCGCAATCATTATGAATATGAAGTGGGAAGGTTTAAGGATGCAATAGAAATACCCAGTGACACATTTAGGGAACAGTTGCCCATGGCCTCAGACATGTTTGAAAAGGAGAAAGAACGTACAATCATCATGTATTGTACTGGTGGTATTCGATGTGAAAAAGCCAGTGCCTGGATGCTTCACAAGGGATTTAAAAATGTTTTTCACCTTGAAGGTGGGATTATCAACTATATCAACCAAGTGCGTGACCATGGAATGGAAAATAATTTCATAGGAAAGAATTTCGTATTCGATGAGCGCCTGGGTGAACGCATCACAGCAGATATTATTTCCCATTGCCATGTATGTGGTAACCCTTGCGATGAACATGTGAATTGCAACAACAGCAGTTGTCATTTGCTCTTCATACAGTGTGAAGCATGCAAGAATGCCCTCAGCGGATGTTGCAGTGAGGAATGCCTTGAAATCATCAAGTTACCCGAGATGGAACAGAAAGAAGCCAGAAAGGGACAGGACAAGGGCCGTAATATTTTCAACAAATCCAAACAGCGGATGAATGCCCTTTCCAAGGAAAATAAAATATCCTAAGCCAGCGCATTCAATGCGGTAACAACCCTATCATAGGTATCCTCATCAGAAATCTCAGCAGGAGAGAAAGGTTCGCCAATCAGTTTTTCATACAATTCAATGTACCTTCCTGAGATGGTAGCAATCCATTCATCAGACATTTCAGGTACAGTTTGTCCTTCTTTTCCCATAAAACCATTGGCCATCAACCATTCTCTCACAAACTCCTTGCTTAACTGAAGCTGTCGTTCTCCCTTGGATTGTCTATCATCAAATCCTTCTGCAAAGAAATACCTTGATGAATCGGGGGTATGGATTTCATCCATCAATACTATCTGATTGCCAAGTTTTCCAAATTCATACTTGGTATCCGCCAGAATGAGCCCTTGATGTGCAGCAATTTTCTTACCTCTTTCAAACAAGGCGAATGTGTATTTTTTCAGGACTTCCCATTCTTCATTTGTCGCAAGCCCCTGTGCAATAATTTCTGGTTCGCTGATGTCTTCATCATGGCCAGCAGCAGCTTTTGTTGATGGCGTAATCAAGGGAATGGGGAAAAAATCATTTTCCTTAAGGCCATCTGGCATGACTTGGCCACATAATATTCTGCCTGATTGGTATGTTCGCCAGGCATGACCAACCAGGTTACCCCTTATAACCATTTCTATTTTGAAAGGAGTACAAAGATGGCCAATCGATACATTGGGAGCTGGAACATCCATCAGCCAATTGGCGCATATATCTTTGGTATTGCTTAACATATATGCTGCTATCTGGTTCAAAACCTGTCCTTTATATGGAATAGGCCTTGGTAAAATTACATCAAAAGCGGATATCCTGTTGCTGGCCACCATTACCAAATATTGATCACGAATGCTGTACACATCCCTCACTTTACCTGAATAAAATGAAGTTTGGTTAGGGAAGTTAAATGGGTTCATACCACTAAATTAGATTCAGTGACTGAAACTTCCAATTTTAAACAGTCTTAACATTAGGCTATTTTAGTTGTTTCAAAATTTGTTAATGATATTAACAATGCCTATTTTGGATCTAAATTGATTAAAACTACTGCTTATGAAAAGATTAGCTTGCTATGCAGCATTCCTACTGTTGATGCTGCCGGCTATTGTTAACGCGCAAAATGTTATTATAACCGGAAATGTGAAGAGCGCTTCTGGAGGTGAGTCATTGGGCTCAGTTTCAATTACCCTCAAGGGAAACTCCAATGGAACGTTTACCGACAACAAAGGTAACTTCCGTCTCAGTTTGCCCTCAAATACCAAATTTCCTGTTAGCGTCCTTTTTTCTTCTATTGGTTATGCGATCACTGAAGTAAGTGTTGCTGCCGCCGGTGAAATGAAATCAGTTTCATTGAATCCTACTTCCACTTTGGGTGAGGAAGTTGTTGTTTCTGCCACAAGAACTCCAACTAAAATCCTTGAATCGCCTGTTTCTATCGAACGTATAAGTCTTGCTTCCATCAGGAATTCACCTTCTGCAGACTATTTTGACATGGCAACCAACCTGAAAGGTGTAGACATGGTTGCATCAAGTTTAACCTTCAAAACAGTTA
>Ga0209550_10002290_pt1 | contig 18398 bp, 20 predicted proteins | sample LauGreSuBDMM15SN_2_FD_187567 | JGI IMG/M metagenome (GOLD analysis project Ga0209550, IMG submission 187567) | Freshwater lake microbial communities from Lake Michigan, USA - Su13.BD.MM15.SN (SPAdes) (version 5) | ecosystem: Environmental > Aquatic > Freshwater > Lake | place: Lake Michigan...
CGCCCCGCCACCAAGCGCAGTTGCCGGTCGCACAGCGCGGCCAAACGCTCGTCATGGGTGACCACCACAAAAGCCGTGCCTTGTTGCTTGGCCAGTTGCAACATCAACGCAAACACGTTGTCTGCTGTGGCGCGGTCTAAATTGCCCGTGGGTTCATCGGCCAGAACGCAAGCCGGTTGGGTCACCAAGGCGCGGGCAATCGCTACCCGCTGGCGCTCGCCCCCCGACAACTCGCTGGGTGTGTGGTGCACACGTTCGCCCAAACCCACGGCCTGCAACATCGCCCCAGCTTGCACGGCGGCTTGCTCACGCGGCATGCGGCGTATCCACAGTGGCATGGCGACGTTATCCAAGGCGGTGAACTCAGGCAACAAATGGTGGAACTGGTAGACAAAGCCCAAATGCTGGTTGCGCAATCGTCCCAAAGCCGTGGCGCTCAATCCCTGCAAACCTTGGTCGAGCAAACGCACCTGCCCGGTGGTGGGCGTGTCCAAGCCCCCTAGCAGGTGCAAAAGTGTGCTTTTGCCCGAACCCGAGGTGCCCACCACTGCCAGCGTTTCTCCCGCATGCACTTGCACATCGATGTCATGCAGCACGGTGACATCAATCACACCCTCGTGAAAACGTCTGCCCAACCCTTGGGCTTGCAACACCCGCTTACTCATGGCGCAGCGCCTCAGCTGGGTCGATGCGACTGGCGCGCCAACTGGGGTAGAGCGTGGCAATAAAGGCCAACACCAAGGCGATGATGACCACAGGGCCAATATCGGCCCACTGCGGGTCGCTGGGCATGCGGCTGATGAGGTAAATGTCCTTGGGTAAAAAGCTCGCGCCCAAAGCCTGCTCGATGGCCGGCACGATGCTGCCAATATTGAAGGCCACCAACAGCCCCAATGCCAAGCCCGACAAGGTACCCACCACCCCAACCAGCGCACCTTGCACCACAAAAATACCCATGATGCTGGACGGACTGGCACCCAAGGTGCGCAAGATGGCGATGTCAGCTTGCTTGTCGGTGACCGTCATCACCAAGGTGCTGACCAAGTTAAAGGCCGCCACCGCCACGATGAGGGTGAGGATGATGAACATCATGCGCTTTTCGATTTGCACCGCAGCGAACCAACTGCGGTTGGCGCGGGTCCAATCGCGCACCATCACATCGTCGCCCAAGAGAGGTGAGAGTTCGGCCGCCACTTGCCGCGCTTGTTGCGCGTCTTTCAATTTCACCCGTATACCGTTGGGCCCTTCAAGCCTGAAGATGCGTTGCGCATCCTCGATGTGCAGCAAGGCCAATGAGGCATCGTATTCATAGTGACCCGAGTCAAGCAAGCCCACCACTGTCAATTGTTTCAAACGCGGCACCACACCCGCGGGCGTGACCTGCCCACCGGGCGCGACCAAGGTGATGTGCTCGCCTGTCTTGACACCCAAGATACGCGCCAATTCGCTGCCCAGCACCACACCAAAGCCACCCGCTTGCAATTGGTCTAGCACCTCACGCGGCATCTGCGCCACGGCCTGGGTCACCAGCACTTCTTGCGCTGGGTCAATGCCACGCACCACAGCGCCGCGCATGTCCTCGCCTTGGGCCAATAAGCCCTGAGACAACACAAAGGGGGCGCTGGCCACCACCTGCGAATGCAGGGCCAGTTTGTTTTGCAAGCCCGGCGCATCCGTAAGCGCCGCGCTGGTGTAAGCCAAGACTTCCACATGCGACAACACGCCGAGCATGCGGTCGCGCACCTCTTTTTGAAAGCCATTCATCACGCTCAAAACAATGATGAGGGCGGCCACTCCTAAAGCGATGCCCAGCATGGACACCGAGGAAATGAAAGAGATGAAGCGGTTGCGGCGGGCTGCACGGCCGGCGCGGGTATAGCGCCAACCCACCAGTAACTCAAAAGGCATGTGTGAAAGATTCATTGCAGACCAATTGTGGCATCTTGCACAATCCCCTTTATGACTGCTGCTGCGCCTTTGACCATTGTTGCTTTCGCCCTGCCCTTGGGAATAGCTCTTCATCACCCCGATCGTGTGCATTGGCAGCAAGCGTTTGACAGATTGAGCAGCCCCGAATTACTGATGCCCTTGCGCCAAGCCAAGCTGAACGAAAGAAAGACACTGGCAGCAACGGCGCACAGTGCCAGCCATGAAATGGCTTGGGCGCAAGCTTTGGGCTGGCAAGTCGCTGATGGACTGGTGCCACTGGCCGCTGGCGCCGCACTGTCCCAAGGTTTGCCATGCCCTGCTGATCACGGGTGGGCTTTCATTGACGCGGTGAACTGGCACATCAGCCAAGGTCAGGTAAATTTAACGGTTCCCAAGCCCATCACCCCAGACGAATCGGATGCTTTGCTGTTGGCCCTGCAAACGTTTTTGGCGCAAGACGGCATCCATTTACATGCTTGGCAGCCTGGTCGCTGGTTGGCCCACTCCCCTTTGTTCAAACACTTGCCAACGGTTTCTTTAGACCGGGTCAATGGCCAGCGCATAGACGCTTGGTTTGAACACGACAGCATTGCCGAGCAAAACCCGGTTCAGCGGCAACTGCGCCGCTTACAAAACGAAATACAAATGCTGTTTTATACGCATGCCGTCAACGACAGCCGAGACATTGCTTTGAATTCTGTTTGGTTCAGCGGCACCGGCGACTTAGCCAAAGACCCCCATGCCAGCGCCAAGCCCGCCGTCGTGTTGAACGACGACTTGCGCGAGGCATGGTTAAGCCAAACACCCGATGTTTTTATTCCCGCTTTCAACGCGGTGCTGCACGACCTCATCGTGCCAGCTTTGCGGCGGCAAGAACCGGTGCTGCTGTGCGAGCCCTCTCGCAGTGTTCTCTTACAGGCCCCAGCTTCGGGTTGGGTGCATCAGCTTCAAGCCTGGTGGCGACGGCCTACGCTGTCAGAGGTGTTGCAATGAAACTTCAGGTGCGTGATGTACCGCCGCGCAGTGTTTGGGCGCTGGAGCAAAGCGGTGTCCATCCCTTGCTGGCACGCTTGTATGCAGCACGTGGGGTCCATGATGCACAACAACTGCAAACCGAATTGCGGTTGCTGCTGCCCCCCTCAGGTCTCAAAGGCACAGACGCGGCTGCCAGCTTGTTGGCCAACGCCATCGCCCAACAGTTGCGCATTTGTATCGTGGCTGATTACGACTGTGACGGTGCCACCGCCTGCGCGGTGGCCTTGCGGGGTTTGGCACTTTTAGGCGCACAACACCTGAGCTTCATCGTGCCAGACCGCGTGGTCGATGGCTATGGCTTGACCCCTGAGATTGCCAAGCGTGTTCACGCCAGCGGCGCGCAGGTATTGATCACTGTCGACAACGGCATTGCCAGCGTGAGCGGCGTGCAAGAAGCCCATCGATTGGGCATGCAAGTGCTGATCACCGACCACCATTTGCCAGGCAGCGAACTGCCCACGCCTGACGCTTTGGTCAACCCCAATCAACCAGGTTGCAGTTTTGAGAGCAAAAGCATGGCGGGGGTCGGTGTGATGTTTTATGTCTTGCTGGCCTTGCGAGCACTGATGCGCGAACGCGGCATTTTTGGCCCAGACAGCGAGCCCAAACTCGACAGCTTGCTGCCTTTGGTGGCCTTGGGGACGCTGGCCGATGTGGTGTTACTCGACGCCAACAATCGGCGCTTGGTCTCCCAAGGCTTGTTGCGCATGCGCCGTGGCCATATGCCTGCGGGATTGGCAGCCTTGTTCAAAGTGGCTGGGCGTGACCCCGCGCAAGCCAGCAGCCAAGACATGGGTTTTGCTATTGGCCCGCGCATCAACGCCGCTGGTCGTTTGTCTGACATGAGCTTGGGCATTGAATGCTTGCGCACCGACGACGCCGAACTCGCTTCTCGCTTGGCCAGCCAACTCGACGCCATCAACCGAGAACGGCGCAGCCTTGAAGGCGATATGCGCGAGCAAGCATTGCTGTTGGCCGAGTCTTTGATGGACCAAGAAGAGGAGACGCCTGCAGCTTTGTGCGTGTTTGATGAAGATTTCCATGAGGGCGTGGTGGGCATCATCGCGGGGCGTTTGAAAGACTTGCATTACCGCCCGTGTTTTGTGTTTGCCAGCAGTCAGTCCCAGGGGCAAGCGGTACTCAAAGGCTCGGGTCGCTCTATTGCTGGTTTTCATTTGCGCGACGCCTTGGACGCTATAGCCAAACGCCATCCGAATTTATTGCTGCGCTTTGGTGGTCACGCCATGGCTGCGGGTTGTACTTTGCTTGAAGACGACTTGGCGCTGTTTGAGATGGCCTTGCAAGACATCGCCTCTGAGTGGTTGGATGCAGCCACTTTGGCACAAACGTTGTCAACTGACGGCAGCTTGGCGCAGCAGTATTTGCGCCCCGACCTAGTGAAAGAGTTGCAATCTCAAGTATGGGGACAGGGTTTTGCTGCGCCTGTTTTCCAAGACACGGTGCATGTGATGAGCCAAAAAATTGTCGGTGAGAAGCATTTGTCGCTGAAGTTGCAACTGCACGGACAGGTGGTGGACGCTATTTGGTTTGGCCGCACACAAAGTTTGCCTGTGCAAGTCACCTTGGCCTACCGGCTTGACATCAACCACTGGCAAGGGATGGACAAAGTGCAGTTACAGATTGAAGCCATGCAGCCCTTCTACAATTAACACGTGTCCATCCTCAACGCCGATTTGCATTGCCACTCTGTCATCTCCGACGGCACGCTCACGCCCGAGGCGCTGGCTGCACGGGCACACGCCAATGGCGTGGAGTTGTGGTCACTCACCGACCATGACGAAATTGGCGGACAAGCGCGTGCCTGCGCTGCCGCCCAAGCACTGGGCATGGGCTATTTGCATGGCACCGAAATATCGGTATCTTTTGCCGGTCGCACGGTACACATTGTGGGTCTGGGCTTTGATCCGCAAGACCCCCGTATGCAAGAAGGCTTGCGCTCCACCCGAGGCGGTCGCCACGACCGCGCCTTGGACATGGCCGCGGGTTTGGCCAAGGTGGGCATACACGGCAGCTTTGAAGGTGCGCTCACCTATGCTGGCAACCCCGACTTGATTTCTCGTACCCACTTTGCCCGTTACTTGGTTGAAACCGGTGTTTGCGCCGACACCTACGAAGTTTTTCGCCGCTTTCTTACAGAGGGCAAACCGGGCTATGTGGAACACCGCTGGGCAGGTCTGGGCAACGCGGTGAGTTGGATTCGCGAATGCCAAGGCGTCGCCGTGATTGCCCATCCTGCCCGCTACGGCTTCACGCCCACCGAGGAATACGCGCTGTTCTCCGAATTCAAACGCCACGGTGGTCAAGCTGTCGAAGTGGTCACCGGCAGCCACTCAGCCGCTGAAGCTATTCAATACGCCGACATGGCCCGCGAGTTTGGTTTGGCTGCGTCAAGGGGCAGCGACTTTCACAGCCCAGAAGAAAGCCGTACCGATTTAGGTGCGCTGCCATGGTTGCCCGGAAACCTGACACCGGTATGGGAACTGCTGACCCACCGCATTCAATAAGCGAAATGGTTTCCCATGGCGCAATGGTTTCAAGTCCATCCGGACAATCCACAAGTCCGTTTGCTCAAGCAAGCTGCAGCATTGCTCACCCAAGGCGGTGTGCTGGCGGTGCCTACCGACTCCAGTTATGCCTTGGTCTGTCATCTAGATGACAAGACCGCAATTGACCGCTTGCGCCAAATACGTGGCGTCGACGACAAACACCACCTGACCTTGCTGTGCCGCGATTTGCGCGAACTCTCTTTGTATGCCAAGGTGGATAACCGTCAATTTCGTTTGCTCAAAGCCGCCACACCCGGGGCATATACCTTCATATTAGAGGCGACCAAAGAAGTGCCGCGCCGCGTAGCCCACCCGCAGCGCAAAACCATTGGTTTGCGGGTGCCGGACCACCCGACCTTGCTGGCTTTGCTGGAAATTCATGGATCGCCTTTGCTGGCCACCACCTTGATTCCCAAAGATGAAACCCAAGCGCTGAACGACGCCGACTTGATTCGCCAGCGTTACGAACACCAAGTCGCTGCGGTGATCGATGCGGGCGCTTGCAGCCTGCAAGCCACCACTGTTGTCGATTTAACTGGCATGAGCGAGGGCGGTGAGCCAGAAGTTTTACGTCAAGGTTTAGGGAAATTAGAACTTTTAGGCTTATAAAAATACATATATAGTAGTATTTCAATTTTATGTAAGTGCTAAACGGGTTAAAAAAAAATATATATCACATACTTTTAGCCAATAAATTGACAAAAAATGATGAGAGAATGGAATTGTGAATTTCAATGAATTAGTACAAACAGTCTCTACGCATGTCATTCCTGTGCTGCTGGCCATTACCCTGCACGAGGCCGCCCACGGTTATGCGGCTCGCCAGCTGGGTGACGACACCGCATGGCAAATGGGCCGCGTGACCCTCAATCCCTTTCCCCATATCGACCTGATTGGCACAGTTCTCATGCCTTTGGTGCTGTTTTTCGCCACTTCCGGTCAGTTTTTGTTTGGTTATGCCAAGCCAGTTCCGGTGAATTTTTCGCGTCTTGGACATCCCAAGCGCGACATGATTTGGGTGGCTTTGGCCGGCCCAGCGGCCAATTTATTCCAAGCTTTTGCTTGGGCGGTACTGATTTACCTGCTCTCGGGCATGGGCAGCCAAGAGCGCTTCTTCCTAGACATGGCCCAAGCCGGTGTGCTGGTCAATTTGGTGATGTTTGCCTTTAACCTGTTTCCCTTGCCGCCGCTGGATGGCGGTCGCATCTTGGTGGGCTTGCTTCCCATGCGTTTGGCCATGGGTTTCTCGCAGATTGAGCGCTACGGCTTTTTCATTGTCATGGGCTTGGTGCTGATGGGTGCGGTCAACACGTTTTGGATGAGACCCATCATGCAAGCCACAACCCAAGCGATTCAGTTCACGCTTGAGCCTTTGGCCTCTTTACTTCAGCTTTCACCATGACCGAGCGCGTACTCTCAGGCATGCGCCCCACGGGTGCGCTTCATTTGGGCCACTACCACGGCGCCTTAAAAAACTGGGTGCGTCTGCAGTCCGAAATGGAGTGTTTTTATTTCGTCGCCGATTGGCATGCTTTGACCACCCACTATGAAAGCCGCGACGTCATCGAGAAAAGCGTCTATGAAATGGTCATCGACTGGCTGGCCGCCGGTTTAGACCCCCAAAAATGCACCATCTTCTTGCAAAGCCGCATTCCTGAGCACGCCGAATTGTTCACTTTGCTGGCCATGGGCACGCCCCTGAGCTGGCTCGAGCGCGTTCCCACCTACAAAGACCAGCAAGAAAAGCTCAAGGACAAAGACCTGACCACCTATGGTTTTTTGGGCTACCCCTTGCTGCAAGCCGCCGACATTCTTATTTACAAAGCCCGCCATGTGCCGGTGGGCGAAGACCAGGCCAGCCATGTTGAGTTAACCCGCGAAACTGCACGCCGCTTTAACCATCTCTACGGTCGTGAACCCAATTTCGACGCCTTGGTGCAAGACTGCTTGGCCAAGTTACCCAAAGACAGTGTCAAACGCTTTGAAAAATCACGTAAACAGTTTCAAGAAACAGGTGACGCCAAGGCTTTGGAAGGTGCCTTGGGTTATTTGAAAACCGCGCCTGAACTCAACGAACATGACCGCGAGCGCTTGGAAGGCTATTTCAAGGGAACGGGCAAAGCGGTGCTGACCGAACCCCATGCCTTGCTGACCCAAGCCAGTAAATTGCCAGGCTTGGATGGCGCGAAGATGAGCAAAAGCTACAACAACACCATTGCCATGCGCGAAGACAAGGCCAGCATAGAGACCAAGGTCAAGCGCATGCCCACCGATCCGGCCAGAGTCAAACGCAGCGATGCGGGCAACCCCGAACGCTGTCCTGTTTGGCAATTTCATTTGGTTTATTCACCGGTCGCTACCCGCGATTGGGTGCAAACCGAATGCGTGCGCGCAGGCATTGGTTGCCTAGAATGTAAGCAACCCGTGATCGACGCCATCATTGCTGAGCAACAACCCATGTTGGCTCGCGCAGAACCTTTTGTTTCCAATCCTCGGCTTGTTCGTGATATCGTAGACGCTGGAACACAGCGTGCACGAGTCACAGCGCAAGAAACCATGCGCGATGTGCGCGAGGCCATGGGCCTGAACTACTAATAAAAGAACGGAGAATATTTATGAGCCTTTACGTCATTGATGACCACCCCATGGTCCGCCAAATGATTGGCATGCTGCTGCGCCGCCTGCGCCCAGCATCCAAAGTGGTTGAGTTGGAAAAATTCAGCGAACTGCAAGCAGCACTCATCAAAAATGGCGAGCCCGAGTTGTTTGTGCTCGACCTCTTGCTGCCAGGCGTCAAAGGCGCTACCGCCATTTCGGATGTGAAAAAAATGTACCCCGAAATTCCCTTGGTGGTGTTGTCGGCCATGCCCTCGGGCGAAGCCCGCGACGCTTGCCTTGAAGCGGGTGCCGATTTGTACATTGAAAAATCAACCGATACCGCAGAAATTTCTGCAGCCATCCAAGACATCCTGAAGTCTGATGATGCAGAAGAGGATGCTGAAGCCGTGGTGATTGGCGACATCAAACTCTCTAAGCGCCAAAAGCAACTTATTTTGATGCTGGACCGCGGCTTGTCCAACCGCGATATCGCCGCTGAACTCAGCATCAGCGAACACACGGTCAAGGTGCACTTGTGGCGCTTGTTCCGCCGCTTAGGTGTGAAAAGCCGTACCCAAACCCTGCACTTTGCACGCACCCACGGTTTATTAATGGGCTGATGTGCCTTTGGGTCGTGCCGCCCTTACTTGCTTAAGGGCTGTGCAATCACCAAGGTCAGCTTTTCTTTGCTGCCAGGCTTGATCGGGCCCGCGCTCACCCCGAGGTCTCCGGGTTGCGCCATGGCGTTGCCGCTTCTTGAAATACGCGCTCTGACCATCACCGAGCTGATACTCGAGAGTTTCATTTGCGGGTTCATCGCCATGCTGTCGTCCAGCACAAAGTCGTAGGGTAATTTGTCTACCGTGGTTCGCACAATCGCCAAGGGCATGCGTGGACCATCGGCGGCATTGGCATAAATAAACACCGTGTCTTTGGACGATACCTGCGAGGCCAAACTGGGGTCAAGGCTGACCCGCCCCGCGATGCGCTCGGCGCCTGGCGCGGTCTTGCCCTTGGCGGGCTTGGCAGGCAGGACTGGCGCTTGTGGGGCTTGGGCCACCACGGTATCGGGGTCCAGCGGCGGCATGTTCAAGCGTTCACGCGCCTTGTTGATGGCCTCCACCAGCGCCGGCAGGTCGGGCGAGGAAGCGGGCAACAAGCCACGCACCTTGTCCCAGTATTTCAGCGCATCTTGAAATTGTGCTTGCGAAAAAGCGGCGCTGCCCGCAAGCAACAAAGCATTGCCGTGCGCGGGATCGGCTTTGAGAACACTTTGAATAATCTCCCAAGGCTCGCCCTCGAAATTACCTTGGTTTTTTTGCGCCAGCACCTCGGCGCGTTCTATGCGCACATCGTCATTGGAAGCGAGTAAGAGAGATTTTTTAAACGCCTCGTCCGCAGGGTCATACTTCCCCAAGGCCCGCTCTATGCGCCCCATCATTACCCAGCCCTCGGCATTGTTGGGGTTCTCTGTCAGGCGTTGGCGCAGCTGATCGGCCATGGCTTGGAGCTTGTCGCTAGAGATTTGTTCGTCGCCACCCACTTGGCTGGCCAGCACAGGGTCGATACCCAAGGGTGTACCCACCATAAAGTACAAGCTAAAGGACAGCAGCGGAACAGCCAAAGCCAAACTGCTCCCTAAAATTTTCCAGCGCGGAGGAAGCACTGCAGTGGCAGCAGTGGCAGGGGTAGCCGAAGCGGTTTTAGCCGGCGTGTCTTCCAAGAGGCGCTGGGTTAATTCCTCGTGAGAGGCATCAAAGCCGGCTTGGTCCAATGTGCCTTGGGCCAATTCATGCTGAAGTTCAGACAAATGCTCGCGGTAGACCGCCACCTGAGACAACACACTGTCACGTTCGCTGCCCGTCAAACCCGCACGCGAGGCGCGGCGCAAACTCCAAGCGAGGACAGCCACCACCACCATGCACATGAGCGCCGCCCACACCAAAAACCATAGCACCGGGTTCATTCAGTCTTTCAAAAGTTGTTCCGCCTGCGCACGCCCTGTAGCGTCAAGACGGGAAGAAGGGAGTTGCTTGCGCAAGCGTAAATAACGCCACAGGCCAACGAGGGCCAAGCCAAACAAAATAAAGGGGCCAAACCACAAAGGCCAAGTCAGCGGTTTGAGTGGCGGCTTGTAAAGCACAAAGTCGCCGTAGCGCTCAACCAAATAGGTTTTGATCTCAGCATCGGTTTTATTTTCCCGAATGAGTTTACGCACCTCGCGGCGCAAGTCTTCGGCCAACTCGGCGTGCGAAGAAGACAGGGCCTCGTTTTGACATACCAAACAACGCAGTTCTTCTGAAATCACCAGCAAGCGGGCTTCAACTTGTGGGTCTTGCGCCATGGGCTGAGCCTCGCCCGCATGGGTCCAGCCTGACATGGCAACCAAGCAGCAAACAATCAAAAGGTGTTTCATGCTGGAGTGTCCAGTTGCTGGATCAAGGGAAGAATGGTTTCGATCAAGACTTCAGGCGTGACTGGCCCCACACGCTTGTAGCGAATGATGCCTTGCTTGTCGATGATGTAGGTTTCTGGCACGCCATACACGCCGTAGTCGATGCCTACACGCCCATCCAAATCCATCACCGAGAGTTTGTAGGGGTCGCCGGCTATTTTTAAAAACTTCAGACTGCGCTGTCTGGCCAACTGCAATTTGGCTTCCTCGCTCAGGGCGCCAGCCGCCTGGTCGCCCGCTTGAATTTCTTTGTAGCTCAAGCCAACAATGGGAACGCGTTGGCTTTTGGAAAACTGCACCAGCAAAGGATGCTCTTCGCGACAAGCCACACACCAAGTCGCCCAGACATTGAAGACCCACACTTGACCCAACATATCGGCGGGACTGAAAGGCTTGTCACCGCTTAAGGTTGTCAAACTGAAAGCAGGGGCCGGTTTACCCACCAAAGGAGAGGGAATCTCGCTTGGGTCGCGCATCAAACCCACACCCAAGAAAGCCACCAAGGCGGCAAACAAAACCAGCGGGAGCAAAGTCTTTTTCATGCCGTGCCAGACAAAGCCTCGCCCGCCGTGCGCACCGATTGTTGGTTGGTGTTGCGGCGGTAACGCCGGTCAAGGGCAGCCAAGACGCCGCCAAACACCATGATCAGCACCCCTGCCCACATCCAAGGCACAAAGGGTTTGTAATACACCCGCATGCTCCAAGAAGGTGTGTCCCCCGCCACAGGGTCGCCCAAAGACACATACAAGTCTCGCAGCAGGCCCGAATCGATGGCGGCTTCAGTCATGGGCATGGCGGTGGAGAAATAACGCCGCTTTTGCGGAGACAAAACTTCTATCACCTGATCATTTTTCAAAACCTCGACCTTGGCTTGCACGGCTTTGTAATTGGGGCCCATCACCTCTTCAACACCCACCAAGCGGAAGGTATAGGGCGCTATGGTGACGGTGTCGCCCACAGCCATGCGCACATCGCGCTCGACCTCGTAAGACTTCACACCGGTGATGCCCAGCACCAACACCGCCATGCCAAAGTGCGCCATGTGCATGCCCCAAAACGAGCCGCCTATGCGACCGGGCTTGCGTAAACGCTCGACCATATGCTGCAAGCTGCCCAAGGCCACCCACATGCCTAAAAAGATACCCAGCATGGTGCCGGCTGACCAACTGCCCAAGGCAAATGGCAACACCAGCGCCAGCAACACAGCCCCAGCGCCCACAAAACGCAGGCGCCAAAAAACATCACTCATACGCGCTTCACGCCAATGCGACACCGTGCCCGGCACCAACACAAACAGCAAAGGCACCATGAGCGGCGCAAACACCAAATTGAAATACGGCGGCCCCACCGACAATTTGCCTAAATTCAGCGCATCAATGACGAGGGGGTAAAGGGTGCCCAACAACACCGCACCCGTGGCCACCACCAACAGCACGCTGTTGAGCAAAAGAAAGGATTCACGCGAGACCAAGCCCATGCTGCCGCCCAAGGTGACCGCAGGTGCGCGCCAAGCAAACAAGGTAAGAGACGCGCCCACCACGATGGCCAAAAAAATCAGAATAAAAACACCGCGCGACGGGTCGGAGGCAAAGGCATGCACCGAGGTGAGCACGCCTGAACGAACCAAAAAGGTACCCAGCAAGGACAAGGAAAAAGCGGCAATAGCCAAGAGCACGGTCCAGGCTTTGAAACTGCCGCGCTTTTCCGTGACCATCAGCGAATGAATCAGCGCGGTAGCGACCAACCACGGCATGAGGGACGCGTTTTCAACCGGGTCCCAAAACCACCAACCGCCCCAACCTAATTCGTAGTACGCCCACCAAGAGCCCAAACCAATGCCAAAGGTAAGAAATGCCCAAGCGATGACTGTCCAGGGGCGCGACCAGCGTGCCCATGCGGCATCGAGTCGCCCCGACAGCAAGGCGGCGATCGCAAACGCAAAGGCCACCGACATGCCCACATAGCCCATGTAGAGCATGGGCGGGTGAATCACCAAGCCTGGGTCTTGCAACAAGGGGTTGAGGTCTCGCCCGTCGGCCGGCATGGGAAAGATTCGATCAAAAGGATTGGAAGTGGTCAAAATGAACATCAAAAAACCCACCGACACCAAGCCCAAGACACCCAGTACTCGCGCCACCATGACCAAAGGCAAGCTGGCAGAAAAAATCGCCACCGCTGCCGTCCAGCCGCTGAGCATCAGCACCCATAACAACAAGGAACCTTCGTGGCCGCCCCACACAGCCGCAAACTGGTAGGGCTTGGGCAACAAGGAATTGGAATGCTCGGCGACATACTTCACCGAAAAGTCGTTGCTTAAAAACGAAGACGCTAAACAAGCAAACGCCAAAGACACCAACACGAATTGCAGCAAAGCTGCCGGTCGAGCCAAGGATTGCCATACCACCTTGTGACGCAAGGTACCCAACAACGGGACGGTGCCCAGCAAAAAGGCCATGACGACCGACAACACCAATGCAAATTGACCGAGTTCAGGAATCATAGTCAGGCAGCTTTCAAGGTTTCAAGGTTTCACCGATTGCGCGGCACGGGCCTGCGCAGCTTTGTCTAAGGCGTGTTGCGCCTCGGGGGGCATGTAATTCTCGTCGTGTTTGGCCAGCACCTCGCTGGCGGTCAAGAGGCCTTGGGCATCCAAACGGCCTTGCGCCACCACGCCCTTGCCCTCTGTGAACAAATCGGGCAACAAACCACTGTAGCGCACCGCAATGTCTTGGGCGGTATCGGTCACCACAAAGCTCACATCGGTGCCGTTGCGTTGTACGCTGCCCACTTTGACCAAGCCGCCAATGCGAAAAATTTTGTTGGTGGGCGCTTCGCCATTCAACACTTGGGTGGGTGTGAAGAAAAACACCAAATTGTTTTGAAACGCATTGAGCACAAAGGCTGCTGCCGCGGCCAGCACCAACACGCCGCCCGCAATCAAGGCAAAACGGGTTTGTCGGGGACTGAGTGTCATTCTTGCTCCATGAAAAGTTCGCTGCGTGCCAAAGCCAGTGTATTTAAATGGGCGACACGGGCTTGCCAAATTTCCAACAACAGCAACAAAGCCGTCATGCCCATGCTGCCCCAGACATACAAGCCGTAGCCGCCCATGTACCAAAACTCAGACCAACTCTCCCACCTCATGCTTTAGCTCCTGCAACTTCGGGTAAGGCTTGCACCCAATCGGTATGGCGTTCACGCTCGATGATGAGGGTGCGTACGCGGTAGCAAACCATGGCCAAAGTGTAGGCCCACATCGCCAAGGCCATCAGCAACATGCCCCAAAGCATCAACTGCGCCATGCTGGGCGAGCGAGTCAGCGACACCGACGCACCTTGGTGCAGGGTGTTCCACCACTTCACCGAAAAATAAATGATGGGTACATTGATAGCGCCCACAATGGCAATCAGCGCACCGGCACGGTCGGCACGGCGCACATCATCAATGGCGGAAACGAGCGCCATATAGCCCAGATAGAGAAAAAACAAAATCAATTCTGATGTGAGGCGTGCGTCCCAAACCCACCATGTGCCCCACATGGGTTTGCCCCACAAAGCGCCCGTCCATAAAGACAAAAATGCAAACATGGCACCCGTGGGCGCCAAAGCGCGGGTCATCATGCCGGACAAGCGGGTGTTGAAGGTCAGACCCAAAACGCTCCAAAACGCCATAGCCAAATAAATGATCATGGACATCCAAGAAACGGGGACATGGACAAAAATGATGCGGTAGCCCTCGCCTTGTTGGGCGTCGCTGGGGGCCAAGCCAAAGCCCACCCACAAACCCGCCAAGGTCAGCGCCAAGGCAAGTGCCGCCAACCAAGGCCACAAGCGCCCGGCCAAACCATAAAAGGTCTGTGGGGCAGCGTAATAAAACCAGCGCATTGTCATTTGTTCATTCCAAGGCAATGCGCAAAGCCGCACTGCACGCCCAAGGGCTGAAAAACACCGCTGGCAACAACATCGCCAGCAAAATTGAAACATGGGCTTGCGCCCCCAAACCGCTTTGCATGGCTTGCACAGCACCGGCACCAAACACCAGCACAGGCACGAACAAAGGCAGCACCAACAAGGCAATCAACACACCACCACCACGCACCCCTAAGGTGAGGGCCGCCCCCATTGCACCAATGCAAGACAAGACCGGGGTTCCCAACAACAACGACAGCGACAACATGCCCAATACATCCGGTGGCAAATCAAATTGCAAACCCAAGACGGGGGCCAATGCTACCAAGGGCAGGCCCGAGACCAACCAATGGGCACAAATTTTCCCTAAGACCAAAAGCCCTAAAGGATGCGGGGACAGCATCAGGTGCTCCAAAGAGCCGTCGCGCCAATCGTTTTCAAACAAGCGTGGCAAAGACAAAATGCTGGCCAGCAAGGCGCCCACCCACAAGACACCGGGGCCAATTTGTCGCAGCATGGCGGCTTCGGGGCCAATCGCCAAAGGAAACAAAGCGGCGACCACCACGAAGAAAAACAAAGCACTCAAAACCTCGGCTTTGCGCCTGTAAGCCAAGCGCAAATCACGTGCCACCAAGGTGAAAAAAGCATTCATGGCGTCAAGGTCCGCTGCAGCACAGGGGAACCTAAGTTGATTCCCTGATGGCTGGTGAAAAGAAGGAGGCCGCCTTGTTGCAAATGCGCTTGCAGTACCTGCTGCAAAGCTTGCACTGCCGCGCCATCGAGCGCCACAAACGGCTCATCCAACACCCACAGCTTGGCTTGGGACACCTGCAGTCGCGCCAACGCCACGCGTCGCTTTTGCCCTTGCGACAACACGCGCAGCGGCAAATGCGCTCTGGTGCCAAGACCCTGGGATTTCAGCGCTTGAAAAGCTTGTTCGCGGCTGAGCGACTGGCCCGCCAATACCGATGTCGTCTGCAGGTTTTCCACCGCCGAGAGTTCGTCTTTCAAGCCCAGGCTGTGGCCCAGATACAGCAAGTCGCGCATGAAGGCGGGTCGCACTTGGGCAATGGCTTGTCCGTCCCAACGCACCTCGCCGCTGGCTGCTTGCGACAAACCGCAGACCATGCGCAGCAAACTGGTTTTGCCCGAACCATTGTTGCCCTCGATGTGCATGGCTTGACCTGCTTCCAAGCTGAAGCTTTGGGTGGCAAACAAGGGGCGACCACCGCGCTCGCAGCCCAGGGCGATGACTTGGAGTTGGCTCATACCCAAAAGGTGCCGGCCAAGGTGACCACTTGGGCGCCGCTGGTGATCTTGAAACGCGCTATGCCGGCGCTTCGACCTGTATTGATGCCGCCCATGTCGAGACTGCGAATGCCGCGTTCTTTCAATGCCTCCATGCCTTTGTACAGCAAGAGGTTGTGGGCATAGGCATCGCGCCCCGCGTCATTGGTCCAGCCAATTTGGTAGGTGGCGGCTTGGCCGTGCAGCAAAAACATCATGCCGGCCACGCGGTCGCGGCCAATGTCGGCGCGCAGAGTCAAAACATTGTGGCCAGGCTGTTTGCGCGAGGCAATGTAGGCATCGACAAAATGCAGCGGCATGCCTTGCAAGCCGCGGTTGTCACGCTGCTGCTGTTCGGCATCCATCAACCAACGGTATTGGCCCACATTGGTGCCAACGCGGTGCACCGTCAGATCAGACTTTTCAGCTCGGCCCAAGGGTTGGCGAAAGCGTTTCTCCAAACCCGCACGCAAGTCTGGCATGGCCGGCGTGAGGTCTAGCAAAGCAGTGGAATAACCCGTCATCACCCGCTTGATGGAGGACAACCCTAGGTTGTCGCCGCTGGGTTCGTCTGGCGTGACAAACAAAAACCGCAAGCCTTTGACCGGCATGGTTTGGCGCAAGCGGCGGTAAGCATGGGCTTTGTCTTTGCCACTCAGGGCTTGCAGCCACAGCGGCCCCCGGGTGCACAATGCCACCCCGCCCAAGTGGCCAAAGCGGCGCACCACGCATTGGGCCAGCCCCACGGTTTGGCCTTCGGCTTGAATGACAGCGCGAATAACGGTGCCGCCGCTGACCAACATGGTCGAGCCATAAGCCCAGTCTTGTTGCAAAGCACCAGCGGCTTGGGCGTGGGCCGCGTCCCATGCGTGGGTGTCTTGGGTGCCCCACTCCACCTTCATGACGCCATACCTGCTTTGGTTAACATGCGCACATGTGGAGCAGATTTAAACGCACCCCTGTGCAAACCGTGATGGGCCACCGCCTGCCCGAGCCGCGCCTGACCTGGCAAGCGGGAATGTGGCTGGTGGTTTGCTTGGGACTGCCTTTGTTGTTGCTGGGCACGCTCATCGACCTGGCCATACAGCTGAGCACCGGCATTTGCACCGGTTTGTGGTGTTTTTTCTAAAGCGTAGCCATTCATAAAGTGGGCATCTTAGCGGGTGGGCTCGCAGCTAAGGCAAATCTCAAATTAAAGCTTTCTTTATAAAGATTGACTTTAATTAAAGAATTCTTTAATATCCACGCTTTAAATTAAAGTATCTTTTTATATGCCTCGCATCACTGGCAGATATGCGCTGTCAAGCACCACAGGGGAAGCCTTCAAGGCGTTTATCCCCCATGCCTTGCCGCCTATCGAGCCGGCGCTTGATGGAGCAGTTTGGGCCGGCTTAAACGAAGCTGCCTTAACGGCTTTGCAGCGCTTATCGGCGGTGGCTGGTTTGGTGCCGTCGGTTGACTGGCTGCTCTACAGCGCCATCCGCAAGGAAGCCTTGCTGAGTTCACAAATGGAAGGTACCCAAGCGACTTTGGTCGACTTGTTTGATGAAGAAGCGGGTTTGGCCATTAGCAATACAGATGACGTTGAAGAAGTGACCAACTACCTGAAAGCTTTTCAATGGGCACAAGGAGAAATTCGCAATGAAACAGGTTTGCCCATCAGTGTTCGCTTGTTGAATGAGGCGCACAGATTGTTGTTGCATGGGGTCAGAGGCTCCGGAAAACAACCCGGTGAATTGCGTCGCTCACAAAATTGGATTGGCGGCACACGCCCAGGCAATGCCGTATTTGTTCCAGCGCCTGCCGAGCAAGTCCCTGACTTGTTGAGTGAACTTGAACGGTTCATCCACACACCCAGCTCAGATTTGCCGGTTTTGGTTCGCATAGCTTTGGTTCATGCTCAGTTTGAAACCATTCATCCTTATTTGGATGGCAACGGGCGCATGGGCCGCCTGTTAATCGCTGTTTTGCTCGAACATTGGCAACTGCTGCCCCAGCCTTTGCTGTACATCAGCGGTTTTCTCAAGCTTCACCAGTCGGAGTACTACCGCCGCTTGTCTGGCATTCGCACCGACGGCGACTGGGAGGCGTGGATTGCGTTTTTCTTGGAAGCGGTGCAAAGCGCTGCAACCCAATCCGAACAAGCGGTGGTGGCGCTGGCGAGTTTGGTCACGAATGACCGACGACGTTTGCTGGCCCATCCCAAAGCCAACGCCATCAGTTACCGATTGTTTGAGTTGCTACCGACCATGCCCCGATTCAATGTAGATCGGGTGTGTCAAACTCTTCACACCACCTTTCCCACCGCGAGTGCCGCCATCAAACTGCTGGAAGAGTTGGGTATGGTGAGCGAGTTAACCGGAATGAAAAAGAACCGCACGTACAGTTACGCGGCTTATATTGAACTGCTCAGTCAATGAGCGCACTGGCTAAATTCACCATGACATCCCCCCCCTCCCCCCAATCCCTCTCCGGCCTGCTCCCCTTCGTCAAACCCTACAAGGGTCGCATTGCCATGGCGGGGCTGTTTTTAATGTTGGCTGCGGGGGCCACTTTGGCGTTTCCTTGGGCTTTGAAAGAGTTGATAGACCAAGGCCTGACGGGGCCGGGCAGTGCCGA
>Ga0209550_10002291_pt1 | contig 18390 bp, 20 predicted proteins | sample LauGreSuBDMM15SN_2_FD_187567 | JGI IMG/M metagenome (GOLD analysis project Ga0209550, IMG submission 187567) | Freshwater lake microbial communities from Lake Michigan, USA - Su13.BD.MM15.SN (SPAdes) (version 5) | ecosystem: Environmental > Aquatic > Freshwater > Lake | place: Lake Michigan...
GTGTTGGTGTTGGTGTTGGTGTTGGTGTTGGTGTTGGTGTTGGTGTTGGTGTTGGTGTTGGCGTTGGTGTTGGTGTTGGTGTTGGTGTAATAGCAGGTAACACATTTTGTTGATATTGACCTTGATAATTACCAGGCGGAGATGTATTCATTGTAATATCCACTTTATTTCCATTTGTATTAATCGAAAAACCCATACCAAATCGCGTAGTCGATTTCCATACTAAACAAGTGAAATGACCGGTTCCAGATGAAAACCCTGGATTATTAAAATCATACAATGAAACTTCATTATACCAATTATCAACTGCTTTTTTTAATAGTGTAATTATATCACTACCATAACCTTCAAAATAAGCCAAATTCTCACCATACAAAGCAGACCCACTGTGTTGAAATAGATTATTTGATAATAAATAATATGCCCATTGTTGTGAAAAACTTGCGATTGTATCATCCCACGTTAATGGAGGTGATTGATGTTTAGAGCGATATTGGTTTATATAGCTGGTTATTTCATTTTTTTGCTCGATAGTCAAAGTAATCTGTTGTATAGACATTTATTATATAATATTAAATTATATAATAAAGTTGTATATTTTTACTAAATATTATACTATCAATGCAATTTACATCACAATTCTAAATACAATATTTATACTTGTGGCATATCTGGTTCTCTATAGAGATATGGAGGATAGTATGGTGGATAGTATGGTGGACGATATGGTGGATAGTATGGTGGACGATGGTATGGTGGACGATATGGTGGATGATGGTATGGTGGACGATATGGTGGATGATGGTATGGTGGACGATATGGTGGATAATGTGGTTTTGGAATTAAATGTGGTGGCATATGAAACTCGGTTTCTGCATCAAAATCTATATCGTGCATAACATTATGTGAACCATCCATTGCTGGATGCATTGCATAATGTATAATATTTCCACTCATATCACGAGAACACTCTTTACAATCATCTCCCATATTTTGTAAATAAATATCGTGATTTTGAACGGCCAATTTGTTCAACTCATCATATTCATTCAATAAACTGTCTGTTTTAAAATTGTTATATAACCCACTGTATGGATAGCCACCATATGGATAGCCACCATATGGATAGCCACCATATGGATAGCCACCATATGGATAACCGCCATATGGGTATGGATAAGGATACAACGACATTATCTTTATAATATATATAACTAAAATATTATTTTATACCATTAATGCTTACAGTAATTACAACCAGAATTACAAAATGTAATGTTATACATTGTATTATATAATATTACAATAAATACAAAAAAATAAATATATAAAAAAAAAATGATATATTTATTAAGTAAATTCTATTCATAATGTCCAAATATGTTTCTTGTTATCTTATGGGCGGTTTAGGAAATCAATTATTTCAATTATTTACTACTATAGCATATTCAATGAAACATAAACGCAAATTATTATTTCCGTATGCTGATAAGTTATATACTGGAACAATACGAAATACCTATTGGGAGACATTTTTATATACATTAAAAATGTATACCAAATATGATAATAATAATAATTTTACAATTGATATGTTATCTTTATTTGCACGATATAACGAACACGGATTTGAATATAATGAAATACCTGAATTATTGCATGATAAAGTTTTTCTCCATGGCTATTACCAAAGCTATAAATATTTTGAAAATGAAAAAAATACCATTTTCTCTTTAATTCGTCTTAGACAACAGCAAGAAAATATAATATTAGAAAATCCATTGTTTGCTTCTTATACCAATAAAATTAGTATGCATTTTAGATTAGGTGATTATAAAGAAATTCAAAATTGCCATCCGTTAATGCCATATGAATATTATTATAATGCATTGGATGTTATTGTAAATCGTAATAATGAACATATTATATCAACTGACTACAACGAATATGATAGCGTCTTTATCAAATTGAACGATGAAACCAAATTGAAGGAAACACCTACAGTAACACAAAACAATGAAATTACACAGAATGATACAAAATACAATGTTTTTTATTTTTGTCAAAAAGAAGATAATATCGTAGTTAATGACATTATTAATAAATTAAAGGAAAAGTTTATAAATGTAAGTTTTTTTAAGATTGACGATGAATTACCAGATTGGAAACAACTATTATTAATGAGTTGTTGTAATGATAACATAATAGCAAATAGCACATTCAGTTGGTGGGGAGCATATTTTAATGGAGATGCTGATAAAATAGTATGTTATCCAAATAAATGGTTTGGTGTTAGCATACAACATAATACTATAGACTTATTTCCAAAAGAATGGAATAAAATATCGATTTCGTAAAAAATTGAATTCAATAATAATATAAAAATAAAGCGTTATTAATTATAAAACATATATTATTATTAACAATGGCTGGATATAAGATGTATTACGATATGTTTATGGAATTACCAATGGTGCAAGAATTACTGAAAGAAAATGAAAAATTACGCAAAAAAAATAAAAAATTAAAATATAAAACTAAGGCTTTGGAAACAATCTTATATGATGTTTGTAAACCAAATGAACCAAAAGTGCATTTAAAGAAGTTACGAAGTAATGTAACTATACCACTTGTAAAAATTAAACAAGAAAAACTTGACGAACCAACACTATGTGATACATTGATTGATAATGATGATGATGATAGTGTTATATTAATTAATAAAGAAACTGAAAATATTGTTTATGACTTAGAAGAAGATGATGAAAATGATGATGATTTGAATAATGGTTTTGACGAAAATAATGAAGAAGCTCAACATATTATTACTGATTTGAAGAATGAACTGAAACAAGAACTCGAGGAGGAAGAAGTAGAAGAAGTAGAAGAAGTAGAAGAAGTAGAAGAAGTAGAAGAAGTAGAAGAAGTAGAAGAAGTAGAAGAAGTAGAACAAGTAGAAGAAGTAGAAGAAGTAGAAGAAGTAGAAGAAGTAGAAGAAGTAGAAGAAGTAGAAGAAGTAGAAGAAGTAGAAGAAGTAGAAGAAGCTGAAGAAGAAGAAGAAGCTGAAGAAGAAGCTGAAGAAGACATCGAAGATGATGAAGAAGTCGAAGAAGTTACCATAAAAGGCAAATCATATTACACATCAAATAAAGTGAATGGTATTATATATGAAATTACAAAAGACGAAGATGTTGGTGATGAAGTAGGAATATTCAAAGACTGTAAGGCAATATTTCATAAAAAATAATTATACAAGCGAAGATTTCAATAATAAATAGAATATAATTTTGTATACTGTAAATAAAAAATTATATATTTTTTTTCGTGTTTCTTTTTTTCCATTTCTTTTTATTTGTATATTTGCGCTTTCCGCCAATTTTATTATTTATGTTATTTCTATTATTTTTTTCAATACGCAATTCATCTTTGATTTCATCTTGATTTTCACTATCATTGTATTTTACATCAATTACCTTATTTTCATCAATAGAAAAAATGGTATTTTTGTTTTTATTTTCAAATTTTTGTTTATCAAGTAATATATTTTCTTCTAAAAAACGACCTAATTTATCACTCTCATAATCACAATTTACATTTTTATATTTTTCATCAGTCATTTCACCTTTTATAAAATCGGCCAAAATATTAATTTCATAATTATCACTTTTAGTATCGTGTAATATATCTGTATAATAATATTCATTCACATTATTATCTTGAATATTTTCATTATTATTCAATAAATTATTCAAAATATCTATTATATTATATTTTACTGATTTTGCAGGTTTTGGAGAAATACCAGATAATGCGAATTCGACACTTTGTTGTAACAAATCATTCTTACTCTCTTTATCTTGATATATTTTCATTATTTGATAAAACTTTTTAAACTCGGGTTGTGCATATAAACTTATCATTAATTTCTTTTTGTCGGTTTCATCTTTTTTCTCACTATTGTTTTCAATATTTTCATTTTTTTCTCTATTATAATACCCATAAAATTTACCATATTTACTTTCTTCATTATAAGTATTTTCAATAGTTTCAAATGACTTATTATCCAAAATATTTTTGAATTTTCTACCTTTTGTTGAATTCAACCACCGATTAAATATAATATATTCATTTACTAATTTTTTATAAAAAGGATGAGCTTTCAAATCATTCAACCAAACAATACGCTGAAATGTATATTTTTCTCCATTTATACTAATATACGTATAATAATCGCTATTACTAATATTCAAGATATTTTTAATTTTATCTTTATTAAATACATTATTTACAATCGATGTTGGGTTATAAAATAAGTTTTTATCTGGTTGAATTGAACCATATTTATTTTCATATGAATTACCAATAGGTTGTTCTATAATTTTGTCATTTATATGAAATAATGCTTTTAACATTACCATAATATTATGTAAATTATTTTCATTCGCATTTTCGATATTCGATAATGTGCCATAATTTGCAATTTTTTTAATAAATGTTTTTTTATTGAAGAAAAAATTCACAATTTTATTATAAGGTTTATTTACAATTGATTGTTCGTCATATTTATATAAATTTGTAAATGCTGGGTATTTTTCTAAATCGCTTGTATTCTTCAATATTGGATTATATAATAAACTACTTGTGAATTCAATTATATGACTATTCGGGATATTTGTATTCAAAATTATTTTTATAGGTATAACCGATGCGTATAATTGTATATCAGACATATTATAAATTATATAATTATTTAACTTATAATATAGTTAGATTTTTTTACCTAATAACTACTATATTGAGAATTATTTGTATTTGGTTTATTACTATTGGGTTCAACCTGTTTTTTCTGCGATTTTGCCTTTTCTAATACTTCGTTGGCCTTCTTAATATCTTCATCACTAACTTCGGCATTTTCTAATAATTCAATATGGTAATCTTTGAACTCTTCTGGTAAACAAAAAAACATACTTTCTTCGTGAAATAGATATTCAAAACATAGCGTAAACAATGCTGTTATAAATATAGCCACATATATTTCACGTGTTCCCATCCAAGCAATCGCAAAGACTAATATTTGTTTACTAAATGTATGTTTTAAATAAGACTCCATTGTTTTACTAAGTTTAATATTAACAAATCTTGATGCGATATTTAATGTTATTATCATAACGCCAGCGAATATTTTACTATTATTTAAAACTTGAACTTGATTATGTAAATAACTAAATATATTATCATTCTTGACATTATTGTTTTTTGACATTCTATTATGTTTATCTTATAAATAATTATGATATTTTATTATACAATAATTATTTTATGGTAATGTGCTAATTGGTTTCATTTTCTCTTCTGTTACCAATTTACTTTCTATTATAGAAAATTCACAGGTGCTATGACAAGGATTACATTTGTTAGCAATAAATGATACCTGTGGAAAAATGTGTGACATCATATCGTGTTTAATATTCATATTTTTATATTTTAATTTATCACCTTCACAATATTGCTTAATAAATTGTTCTTTTAATTCTGGGTTAGCATCAGTTTTATCATTATTTATGGTAATACTAGATACAACGGGTTTATCTAAATATAATCCAAAATATTCGGCATATTTCAATGGTTGTGTTTCAATTATTTTTTGCGAAACTTTAGCGATTTTAGAGATTTCTATATTTTCTATTTTTTCTGTGTTTTCTATATTTAAATAACTATAAGAGAGTTCTATAAAGTTCTCACTTATTGGTCTCATATTCTCAACATAATCACTTTGATAAAATAATATTACTAATCCACAAACGAATAAACCCATATATTTATCTAAAGAACTATAGAATATAATGATTAGAACCGCAATTAGTCTACCAAAACTTAAATTACTAAATAATACAAATTGTTCTGGATAGGATAATAATAAAAATAATATTATAATTGGAATAAATTGTAAAATTGTATATTTCATATGATGATGTACTAAAATATAGTTATACTTTATTTTTAGTTGGTTGTTTTATTTTTTATTTTATTTATGAAAAATAGTAGTTTAGCAATTCTAATAACTAATATAAAACCGTAGGTTCTCATCAAAATATTATCTACTCATTTTTTAAGTATAATATAATTAAAAATAAAATGTCTTTAGTAACAACGGCATCTTTATGGACAAATGATGATAATCAAAAAAAAAGAACTCCAACTATGAGAAGGACTATTAAATTAAAACCAAATATATCAACAAGTAGCGAACCTGATGAATATGTTTCTCAAAGTGAAAATTATCAAAACTTAGAACCTTCAAATATAAATGATATTCAAAAATCATTAGAGAACCGCAATAATCACGTAAATGATTTACTAAATAAAATTACTGCTGTTGATAATGATGATAACAGTAAAATGGGTTCATTCAACCCATTACCTAATCCAAGTATGAATATTAAAAAAGATATGGATGATAATAATACCAAACAGCAAATATATACTCCTCCTCAAATTTCATATGCTAGCGCAGCAAATTCGCAAAAAAATTTATATAGGGCGAATGATACATCGAGTTCAGTTCTAAGTAGTTATAATGATAGTTACCAACCACCGAATAAATTAGTAAATCAACCATATTATTCTAATATGGGTATTGGTATCACTGGCGGTGATAATAAAGTAATGGAAAAAATCAATTATATGATACATTTATTAGAAGAACAACAAAATGAAAAAACCAATAATATTACCGAAGAATTTATTTTATACACATTTTTGGGTGTATTTATTATTTTTGTGGTTGATTCATTCGCTCGCTCTGGAAAATATACTCGGTAGATTTTCGTTTTTCGGTTTTTATGACTATCAATATTTTGGAATGAAATAATAATACAATATTTGCTTATGGAGACAAGACGGTATATTCTTATTTATTTTCATTAAAATCGATTTTGGTAATTCAGTAATTATATTATTAGACAAATCCTGTTTATTAGGACAAGTTTCGTAAAAACAGAATTTGCGCCGTTCGTCTACATAACAATGATAATATGTAAAGTTATCATCTTGAAAATCGTCTAAATTGATAAACGAATTTATGTTATGATTGAGAATAACGTGTTTGCAATGGTTCATCAAGTGGCAATTATTCATATTCTTGAGAAAAAATAATTATTATATAATAATTATTTTTTTTATTACACTTTGTAATATTATATTTTCTATAATAAATTACTGTAATCTCTCGAAAATATAAATATATTGGTTTTCATCATCTATACATTTTTTCATATTAATTTTTGATTTCATTGAGAACCCAGAAGACATAATAAGATTTACAATGTTATCTAAATTGTCCATATACAGTATTTGTTCATTTTGACGAACATTCTTTGTAGTTTTATCTTGGAATTTTTCTGTCAATAATACTTTGCTGTCGTTTTCTTTAATATCAAATGATGATTTATACTCAAATCCACCAAAATCAACAATTGTGTTCATTATACGAGAACCATTTATAGTATTCGGATTAAATATTAAATTGGATTTTCCAATAGGCATAATAGTATCAAATTTCGTTTTTTCTACTAAATGTATAATGAAATAACCATTTGGAATTAACCAATGATAACAATTGCGGAAAAAGGTTTTCTTATCTTGCATTTGATAAATAGTAAAATATGTACAAAGAATATGTGAAAATGTATTTTTTTCAAAAGACATCGGTTCCATAGCATCGCCACATTTATATTCGTTTTTTGGATGTTTTGCTTCAGATAGTTCAATCATTGCTTTTGATTTATCAATTCCATATGCTTGATAACCAGCTTCTCTTAATTCATTTACTAAATCTCCAGTTCCACTACCTATATCTAAAAATACACTATTTCTTGTGGGTTCAGTCATTTTAATTATATTATTTAATTCAAAATCGTTTCTCAAAATCGGTTTATGTATTTCATCGTAAATTTGTGTATAAAAATCATCGTATATATCATCGTTTTGTTTCAATACAAATGGTTCTTGTTGTGTGAACCCTTCTTGTTGAGAACTTTTACCGAAATTTTTTAATAATATGAATATTATATACATAAAAACCAATATCAATAACCATTTTAATATTATTAAATTTATATTTTTGGAATTTAATATTGAAAGTATATATTGAAACATAATATATAGTATATATTATGATTTTTATTTTTAGTTCATTACATATTGCGTAATTGGGTTCTTGTATGATTAAAAAATGTATTGTTACCAATATTATTGGATAATAAGTTTTGATGTGGTTTATTTGAATGTTCCATTTTTGCAAATAATAGCGGATGTGTTTGTTCTACTGGATTGGATACAGAAACGGATACATTATATAAATCGCTATTGCTTGTTGGTACATATACTGATTGTTCAGCACCGCGTTGTAAAGAAAATGTTTGATTTCTTAATATAGTTTCAGTATCTACATTACTTTGAAAACCTTTTACATTGGATTTGGCATTGCTTGGATTAAAATTCAAATATGGGTTATAGTCAACATAATTCAATCTTGGTTCTCTTACTTCTGTTCTATTATTTACTATTGGAAATAAAGAATACTTTGTTGGAACTGGTCTCATATTATAATTTGGTTCTAATGGAACGTCGGGAAAATATCTGGATGATATGCGATTGTTTAATTCATCTACCCGTTCATTTTGACCATATTGAACACCTTGTACAACTCCGGGTATTAAATAATTATTATTAACATTCATATTATTACTAAATTATATATTATGAATATACAATAATTGGGTTTGTTAAATTTATATTTTTTCTATTTTTTCTAATAAAATTGATTTTGAAATGTTACAAATATTATTGATATATCTACCAAAGACATATTTGAAAAATGGTTAAAATCTGTTCCGTCGATTACTCAACTGAAAATGAAGCAAAATATGAACAATATTTTAAAAGTTTTCCATATCCATTAAGTCCATTTCAAAAACATTCTATACAAGCAATTGTTGAAGGAAATCATTGTTTAGTAACTGCACACACGGGTAGTGGTAAAACTCTTCCTGCCGAATTTGCCATTCAACATTTTACTGATATTGGAAAAAAGATTATTTATTGTTCTCCTATCAAAGCATTAAGTAATCAAAAATATTATGAATTTTCGAATAAATATCCACATATTTCATTTGGTTTATATACTGGTGATATCAAGACCAATCCTGAAGCACAAGTTATTATTATGACTACCGAAATATTGATGAATTATTTGTTTGTCTATAATAAGCACGACCCAACCAATGTCGACAACGCCACTAAAACAATAACAAATAAAAATCTGGATTTTAATATAAATATTGAAACCGAATTAGCGTGTGTTGTTTTTGACGAAGTCCATTATATCAACGATGCTGAACGAGGACAAGTTTGGGAAAAAACGATGTTGATGTTACCACATAAAGTTCAATTGGTGATGTTATCCGCCACAATTGATAATCCAGAAGGGTTTGCTGGTTGGATTGAAACCCAGCGTTTGGGGATACAAACGCTTAGTGAAAATGATAAAATCGTCTATTTAGCATCTACTACAAAACGTGTCGTTCCGCTTACTGAATATTGCTTTTTAACTACCACTGAAGCAGTGTTCAAAGGAATGAAAGATAAAGAATTGGAAAAACAAATCCGTGATAATACAAATACACTATTGATGCTACAAGATAGTAATGGTAAATTCGTCGATGCTACTATAAACACTGTATCGAAAATGCTGAAATTGTTTGAAACAAAACAAGTTATGATGAAACGACAAAATGTATTGAACAATCTATGTTTACATTTACGCGACCACGAAATGTTACCAGCGATTGCTTTTGTATTTTCCCGAAAACAAGTCGAAGTATGTGCCAGTGAAATAACCGTACCTTTATTAGAATTTGATAGTAAAGTTGGCTATACAGTCCGTCGCGAAGCCGAACAAATCATACGAAAATTACCGAATTTCAAAGAATATTTGGAATTACCCGAATACAATAAAGTGGTTTCTTTATTAGAAAAAGGCATTGGAATTCATCATAGTGGTATGATACCTGTCCTGCGTGAAATAGTTGAATTGATGATTTCTAAAAAGTATATTAAATTACTATTTGCTACTGAAAGTTTTGCGATTGGTTTGGATTGTCCTATTAAGACCGCTATTTTCACCAGCTTGACCAAATTTGATGGAAATAGTGAACGATATTTATTAGCCCACGAATATTCGCAAATGAAAGGTCGTGCTGGTAGACGAGGTATTGATACAGTTGGACACGTAGTTCATTTGAATAATTTGTTTAAATTACCTACAATGAATGAATATAAAACTATATTATCTGGAAAACCCCAGCAATTGATATCTAAATTTCATATTTCATATCCTTTAATACTTAATCTACTTAAAAATGACCAAACCAGTAATTTTGATAATTTCAGTGAAAAGTCAATGATGCAAAAAGAATTGTTGAAATCAGTTCAATGTAAAGAAACTCAAATAAATGATTTAATCGAAAAAGTAAACAAGAAAACTGAATTTATAAATAGAATGCGAACACATTATACTGTATGTTTAAATTATATTAGTATTGAAAATCAATTGAAAAATTTAGTAAATAAAAAGAAAAAAGATGCTGAACGAGAAATGCGTAATATCGAAGATGAATATTATTCATTGAAAGATGATTTGAAATTAGCAAAGGAGTTCATAAGTCTTAATAATCAATTAGACGATGAGAAGACGAATTTATCCTATATGAGTGGATTTATTAGTGAACAGACAAATAAAATTTGTCAAGTATTAATCGATGATGGATTTGTTGTAATCAATAAAGACAATGGTGAAGATGGTGTAAAGCCCGAAACGGACACTCATAATTACTCTATGACAAATTTGGGAATAATTGCATCCAATATAGCAGAAATACACCCTTTAATTATTTCACGACTAATGATAGATTATAATTATTTTGCCAAATTGTCCGTTAGACAATTAATCGGATTGTTTTCTTGTTTTACGAATGTAAAAATTCCAAATGACCAAAAATCAAGCGTTCCGAATACAGATGACGAAATATTGAAAAAATGCATTAAAGATTTACAAAATTATTATAAACAATATGATAAACTGGAATTCGAAAATGATTTAAGAACTGGTATTAAATATGATGATGAATTGATTTTTGATATGATTGAATTTTCAATGAAATGGTGTGATTGTGATAACGAAAATGATTGTAAATATTTTATACAAACTGATGTTGCGGATAAATCAATTTCGATTGGTGATTTTACAAAAGCGATGTTGAAAATCGTTACGATTACAAAAGAATTGATGAATGTTTGTGAAATGATAGGAGAAATGGAATTGATGTATAAATTATCCAAAATTGAGGGGTTGGTTTTGAAATATGTTACCACTTCGCAAAGTTTATATGTGTAAAAATTATAAAATGTCTAACCAAACTACTTAGAGAATACAATGTTTTTTATTTTTTATTTCATTGGTATAAAAAGATATTAAAAATTAAATTTCACTAAACTAATAGCAATGACCAATACAAACAACAATGAATTATTATTACAATATATTTTACAATTACCAGAAGTATTACAAGTTTATATTGGTATGTATAATGTAGAACATCGAAAAATGATGAAGGATATTTGTAAAGATATAGTGTTTTATTATCAGGAATTACACTGCCATAATTGCGATAGTAAATTAAAGAGAATTGACCCCGAAGTAGTGTGTAGTTGCGGATATTGCGAATGCTATTACTGTTGTATTGACTGTTTTTATGATGATAGATGGCAATAGATGGCAATAGATGGCAATAGATGGCAATGATATTATATATTTTATATATTTAAAAGACATAAAACCATTTAAAGAATATACAATGCATTATATTGTGAATACAGTTTGATTTTCACAAAGCCCTGCCCTTTTAGCTTAGTGGTAGAGCACCAGTCTTGTAAACTGGAGGTCCCGAGTTCAATTCTCGGAGAGGGCTTTTGCTTGTTGTAAAAATAATATTATTGAATGTAAAAATAATATTATTACTGATTTTATTTTGTAACGATACCAGTATAATAAACCCATAAAAATATTCCAATTAAACATTTCGCTATACAATCTAAAATATTCGTTATTATATTTTTGTATTCTTCGCTGAACATATATGCTATTCCATATATTGACCATACTACGAAATAAAATCCAAATAGAATATAATTTGTTAAATTATATTTTGTAGTTAAAAATTTCATAAAAATAACGAAAAACATCGCAAAAAACGCAATAAATCCTACTATCATACCGTTTAATCTGGATATTACATTTATCTCACCTAAATAACCAACAGCTAACATAAAGTAATTTAATAATAATACGGTCATCAAAAATACAAAATTTACATTAACATTTACATTATATCCTAATACGACGGATAACGCAAGTAACATCATTGGTGTAGTTATTACCCAATCGATATATCTAAATTCAGTGATTTCATTCCAATTTAAAGGGGTATTATTTTTTTCAGCTTCATCTATTTTACTTACGAATAATGAATAAAAGTATCCTGCTACAATTGATATACACGTTTCTAAATTGAAAATATGACGAATGACTGGGTCTTTGGTTCTCATTGCTTCAATAAATGTGATAGTAGCAGTTGTTAATAATAAAATATAAGTTATCATAAATGACATTTTTACATATTGATTTCTTTGAGGAACTATATTATCCACAAGTTGTTTTTCTGGTTTTTCCTCTTTTTTATCAACAATATAAGAGGACATTTATATTTTTTATATATTATAAAAACATTTTTGTATTTGTAAACAATAAAATTGAATTTGTAATTACTATTATAATTATTTGTAAAATCAATAAAATAAATCAAAGTAATTTAAACTAAATATGATTTCCGACAACGAAAGTGTTCAATCATTCAGTGATACTGAAACCGATACTGAAACTGATTATGAAACTGACGAAGAAGTAATTGATGAATTATATTACCAAGATGAAGAATTTATGAACCAAGATAAAATTACGAATAGTTACTATATCGGTATTTGTAAAAAAAATTATGATTATTATTTATTAGTGAATACATTATCACCAAGATTATTCTATAAAACTCCTTATCATTTAGCGTTAAAATATTTACGCGAATACAGCATTATTTATATTCATGAACCACAAATAGAAATAATGAAATTAAATATATTACAAGACGGCAGTTATAGTGTAATAAAAAACACATTTTGGTTACGATTAGTTCAACGACATTGGAAAAAGGTTTTGCGAATGAGAAACGACATTTATAATAAACGTATGGGTATATTAGAACAATATTCATTTCAAATTCGTCGGCGTTATACATATGGATTGAATGTATTACCGAGTTTGGTTGGAATGCTTGGAATATATAATAAAAAAATAAAATGTATGACATAAAATAATGAAGAATGAATATACTTTTTTTATTTGTCAAATGTCAATAAATATAAAAATTGGTTAATATCACCTAATATTTCATCGCGAACACTCAATAAATCACTATCACGCTTAGTATCAAAAAACATATTCATATCTGTTAAAAAAGTGCGATATTCGAATATTTTTGATTTGAAATCTTTTAAATTATCACTATCCGTTAAATCTATTCTTTTTTCCAGCATTTTCACTCTCGATTGGTCTTTACCCAATAAAATTTCCACGAATTTATCAATATTTTCATTCAAACGTTCATATAATTCATCGGTTGCTTTATGTTGTGCAAAAGAATGCGTCTTCCAGTGATATAATTTTACCATATTAAGCACTTGTAAAAACATTTTTACAATGTTTGATTTTTCACGATTGTTGATATTATATTTACCATTCATGCGAACAGACTTTTTTGCACCACCTGTTCTATAAACACTATTTGTTCGCTGTCTTGATGTTTGGTTTGTTTTGTTTGTTTGGTTTTTATTATTCGATTTATTGGATTTGTTTTTCCTATTTTTTATAGTGCTCATAATTATTTATTATAGAGTATTTAAAGATATTTTGTTATTACTAAATTATATAATGAATTTTAATATTGTAGTAATTACTATTGCGGGCTTTTTAATTACAAATGTAAATTGTTATGCATATCTTTTAAGTAAAATGTTTTCATCGAAAAATGAATTGCCCGCAAATACATTATTGAATTATCCAAAATTAACATACAACGAGTTAACCGAGCAAGATAAATACGATTTACAATGGTATGTAGTGGGTAAATCTACCGACTTTTTTAGAAATAAACCATACAAAGCAAGAATATGGAACAAGAATTATGTTATTTGGAAAAACAGTGATGGCGTTTTCACTGCATTAGACGACGTTTGCTCTCATAAAGGCGCTTCGTTATCTGCTGGTAAAATTATAAATAATAGCGTTATGTGTCCATATCATGGTTACGAATTTAATAGCAACGGGTCATTAACCCACGTTCCGGGTATTTGTTTTCATCCATCTCCTGTATATGATTTACCTAAATACGATATTATTGATAAAAACGGATGGATATATGTCAATACTATGGGGAAACAATCCAATAGTTCTCTATCGAATAATTTTGAAGAAAATGTATATGTAGAACCTGAAATCGCACAAAACTGTTCTGTCGTTGAACTTGAGATGGATTATAATTGTTATTCCAGAGTTTTAAGCGAAAACTCGCTTGATATTATGCACATAGCGTTTGTGCATACGTTCGGTAATGCTAAGCGTCCTAATCCTTCCAAAGAAGAACCTCCTACAATCGTCGGTAAACATCACTATAAAAGTGTATATTATTATGAAGCTGGAAAAGATAGTATGGCTCGTAAAGTATTTGGTGCAAAAGATTTGGTAATCGAAAACGAATTTATATTACCACATACAACGGTTGCCAGAGTTATATTTGGTGAGTATATTAGCACTGTTATTACATTTGCTTTACCGATTGGCGAAAATAAAAGCAAACTTTTTGTAAAAACATATCGTAATTTTTGGCAAAATAATGTTGGTGATATCATTACTAAAAATACGATGTATAATACAATGTTACAAGACAAACTTGTTGTTGAGAATATTGATAGTCGTTTTATGGATGGTAAATTTAATATGAAGTTTGATAAATTACAAAATACATATAAGTCGTTTTATAAAAAATTTATTCATTCATTTTCTAAAAGTGATGTTGATGAGAAATAATGATTTCAATTCGATAAGTGTAATCAAAATAGTAATAACAGCAAACAATATTGAAAATAAATTATATAATTATTATATTATCTAATTATATAATGAACGTCACTCGTTTTCGACCGAAGTGTTCTATGAGTATGATAGACGTAGGGTCTTATAGAACTGAACATATAAATAGAATTATGCTTGAAACTACAAACCAAGACGAATTATTAATTTATTATTTGGATTATATACGAAATTATAAAGTTCTTGACGATACAATGATACAGAATATAAATAATTTCAGTGATTATAATAAAATGTTTATTATTCAAGAATTCAATATTATAATGAAGTCTTGCATCGAACATATTAGCACATCAAATGGAACACCCATTTGAAATGTTGAAATGTTGAAATGTTGAAAAATTGAACAATTGAATAACTATAATATTAAATTCAATTCAATATTATAACAAAATGACAACAGATGAAGAAAATAATAAAGTGTATCCTTTGATTTTCACTCGCTATTTATATTCTAAAGAAGATGTTATTCATTCATTGTTTATAGCATTATTAGATAAAAATTGCGATGAGGCATTATTTTGGGCATATGAATTATATTATTCGGGATTTCAACGCGAAACGTTGGATAAATTATTAAATTTCTATAATGAAATATATGAAAAATATAATAGTAGAATGTTTACAAACTTTATAATGAAACAATATAACTCTTGGAACACTACCAATGAGGATTGTATCGTTGGAACGATTGTATGGAATTTATGTTATAGTAATTATGATTTATCTAATTTTGTTGAATTGTATTTCAAATATAAAATAATAAACAATAAAGACAATACTAAAAAAACAAAACGCTTACGATTAATAATGAAAAATAACGATATTGAAATATATAAAACAGTAGAACATTTTGAAGGATTGGGGTGGAAAGTATTACCACATGTATGTAGATATAAAGTTCATCGTGAAGTATCTACTTTATATAAAACAACATATATTGATTTTATCAACGAGTTTCATTACCATTGGTTGTATTATGCATCATTTTCTCCTATTTGGAAAGGGCGTTTGTCAAAATATAATTATAGAATTTGTCATGAAACAAAGTCAGTTGTAATGAATGACGACAATGAAGATGAATTTTATAGTTTATATAGTTATACTCCAGACGAACAATCATTAGAAATGCAAAACCAGATATTAGGCAATGATATAGCACAGTTTACTATTGAGGATTTTTGCGATAAATATATAAGGTCTAAGCAGTTGAATAAGTGATAAATGTAGTTAAAGCAAACAATGAACCGCCCCATACCGCATCCATTATTGCTAAAAGTGGTTTCCATTGTTTGAATAAAGCGTAGTTTGTACTATCGTAAACAGCATAAATAATTAAACCAAATAAAAACGCGTCGATTAATGGCCTTTTTTTACTGATAATAAAATAATTTAAACCGAATATCAAGAAAAAGTAACAAATGATTGCTCCTAATGGTTTCACTTGTAAAATAACGCGTTGAACTGATGCGACTTGGTTTTCAAAAGCGCGTTGATTAAGGCTAATATATGCTGCGTCTAAAATTAATAGAGAAATTGATGAAATAATGATTTCTTTTATCCACTTTGCCATTGTTTTCAATTATATATATTATATAAGATATTTTATTATCTTGATTTGGGTATATTTAACCCGTATTTAACCCGTATTTTACTGATTTTATTGATTGAATAAAATAACACGATAAATGGTAACATTCAATATAACTATTTAAATCAATAATTTTCAGTAACAAAAATTCTGGGAAAAGTAGTAGTTAGGTTTTGAAAAATGGACATTTTAAAAATGTCCAATTTTGAAAAGGTGGAGGGAAGTTTCTGCAAAAAGTTCATTTTACTCGGTAATGCTTTAAAACCCATTTTTTTAATTCTAAATTTGTTACCATAAAATTTTATTGTTTTTAATTAAAATAGTTTAATGACAAAAATATATTGCCTAATATATATAATTTAGGCAATGGAAAAGTGTAAAGAAAATATGAAAATATATAGTTGTGAAAAATGTCATTATACAACGGGTATAATACAAAATTATAGTAAACATTTATTGACACTGAAACATAAAATTAATACTTATAATGACACTTTGGCAATTAATGGCAATGAAAAAGTGTCAAAAAAATATTCACATCATAAATGCTTTCATTGTAACTATAGTACAAATAATAAATCACATTTTGATAAGCATTTATTATCAGACAAGCATATAAAGAATGTAAATGGAGAGCCTAAAGAAACTAAACATATTTGTTGTCAATGCAAGAAAGAATATTTGAATTACAATGCTTTATGGAAACATAAGAAACAATGTCTTGTAGTTGATATCAAAAAACAACATGAAGAAACGCCTAAATTGGAAAATACATTTACTCCTACAAACATTATTACACCTGAATTAGTAATTGATATAATAAAACAAAGTAAAGATTTGCAAAATGTTCTCATTGAACAAAGTAAAGAATTGCAAAATGTTCTCATTGAACAAAATAAAGAATTGCAAAATAAATTATTAGAAAAAGAAAATGAATTTCAAAATATAGTAATAGAACAGAATAAACATATCATTGAATTGGCCAGCAAACCACAATCTATAATAAATAATAATAATACAAACAACAATCAGTTCAATTTACAGTTATATTTAAATGAAACATGCAAAGATGCAATGAATATAGTAGATTTTGTGAATTCATTACAACTTACGACGGACGATTTTGAAACAACTGGAAAACTCGGTTTTGTAGATGGTATTTCAAGGATATTTATAAAGGAATTGAAGAAAATAGATACGGAAAAACTACCAATCCATTGTACCGACTTCAAACGAGAAACAGTATATATAAAGGATAATAACACTTGGGAGAAAGAAAACGATGAAAAGAAAAAATTAAAGTGGACAATTGACCGCATTGCCAAGTTGAATTATAACCAAATCCACCAATGGCAGGAAAAATTCCCTGAATGCAGGGAGAACAATACTCCTGCAAATGAACATTTTTTTCGTCTGGCGAGAGTGGCATTGGGTGGTTATGGTAAAGAAGAAGAGGACAAATTTAGAGATAAAATAATGA